>Ga0307994_1000522_pt1 | contig 26808 bp, 26 predicted proteins | sample EllFjometagen261_FD_203171 | JGI IMG/M metagenome (GOLD analysis project Ga0307994, IMG submission 203171) | Marine microbial communities from Ellis Fjord, Antarctic Ocean - #261 | ecosystem: Environmental > Aquatic > Marine > Unclassified | place: Southern Ocean | collected 2014-11-02 | reverse complement strand
CACCTTGGCCTGCCATACGTTCTGGAAAACCTTCAGCCATTACCGCTTGGGCATGGTGAGCAGTATCAATACCTACCACGTCTAGCAAGTAGGCTGGGCCCATAGGCCAGCCAAAACGTTCCATTAGCTTATCAACACGACTAAAATTAATACCCTGCTCTAGCAAAATGCCAAAACCACCAAAGTAAGGGAACAATACGCGGTTTACAAAGAAACCAGGGCAATCATTAACCACAATCGGCTTTTTGCCCATGGCGTCAGCATAAGCCACTGTTGTGGCGATGGTTTCGTCACTGGTTTTACTGCCTCGGATCACTTCAACCAGTGGCATCTTGTGCACCGGATTAAAAAAATGCATACCACAAAAACGAGTGGGGTCTTTTAAGCTCTTGGCTAGAAGGTCTATAGAGATAGTAGACGTGTTAGATGTAATCACGGCGCCGTCTTTTACTTTGCCTTCTACTTCAGCTAGCACAATGCCCTTTACCTTGGGATTTTCAACTACGGCTTCTACCACCAAATCAACAGTAGCTATGTCTGCATAATTTAATGTTGGACGAATGTTATTGAGTACTTTAGCCATTTGAGTGGGCTTCATATGACCACGACTAACGCGTTTTTCTAAAATTCCTGTAGCTTCATCCAAACCAAGCTGAATGGCTGGCTCTGCGATGTCTTTCATGACAATTGGGATGCCTTTATAGGCCGATTGGTAGGCAATACCGCCCCCCATGATGCCAGCACCGATAACAGCTGCGTGCTCAACTTTAGTGGCTTTAGGTGCTAAGGCTTTAACGGTTCGTTTAAGGTATTGGTCGGCAAGGAAAATACCCACTAGGTTTGCAGCCACTGGTGTTTGTGCCATTTTTGCAAAACCCTTGGCTTCCACAGCTAAGGCCTTATCTCGCGCCATACCTGCATGTTTTTGCATGGTTTTAATAGCTGTAAGAGGGCTTGGGTAATGAGGGCCAGCTTTGCCTGCTACAAAACCTTTAGAGGTTTCAAAGGCCATCATTTGCTCCATAGGAGCTAATGATAGCTTAGCGATTTTAGCTGCACGCTTGGTTTGGTAGTCCAAGTCACCAGCAATACACTGGTTAAGCAAGTGCACACCGGCTTCTAATAGTAGATCATTGGCTACAACAGCATCTATTGCACCATCTTTAAGGGCTGCAGCCGATCTCTTTTCGTTAGCACCACAAATCCATTCAATGGCATTATCTAAACCAATCAATCGTGGCAAACGCACGGTACCACCCCAACCCGGGAAGATACCTAATTTTACTTCTGGCAGGCCTACTTTGGCATCGGGCGTCATAATGCGGTAATCGGTGCTCAAACACACCTCAAAACCACCACCTAATGCCAGACCATTGATCAGTGAAACCGTGGGCATTGGTAGGTCTTCAAGGGCACTAAAAGTTGCATTGACTTGCATGTTAGCATCGATTAAAGCCTGTTCTTCAGTGCCAAAAAAGTGCAGGAATTCAGTGATGTCTGCACCAACAATAAAGGTGGATTTGGCACTGGCGAGCATTAGACCTTTCACGCCATTGGTGCTGCGGATGGCGGCAATGGCTTGCTGCATCTCAATTAATGTTGCAGCATTAAGTTTATTAACCGACTGGTGCTTAAGATCGAAGGTTAGCTTAGCTAACTGATGGTCGTGCATCTCGACTTGAATGGCGTTGCCTGCATAGATCATGCATGGACTCCTTGGGTGAATTTAACGGGCGTATGAAATCATTATATAAAATTTCATACACTTGTTTGAAACAGTGGTAGCACTTTAAACCAGACTGAGGCAAAGTCAACCATGACTCCAGAACCACAAAACAACACTGAGGTTTTAAAAATTGCCAGAGACCAATTCTTTTAATACATTTTCTAAGTCATCTAGCTGTTCAGGTGTCGCTTTTTCGTACCAATAAACCTGCGCCATGATGGGTGTAATACCAAGAGCATAAACATCCTTAGGTAGCTGTTCTATTAGTTGGGCTAAATGGCTTAACTGTTCTGGCTTTAGCGCACCTTCGCCACGATTCCAGCACCAACCCTGTGGCAAACCTTTGGTATTAAGCCCACCCGCTTTAAATATTTCCCATGTTGCTTTTTTGATCGCTGCAATACCGCCGGCCCTGTTGCGGCTACTTGGCCGTGGCAAGCCGTAGCTGGTAGCCAAATGATTTTGTGGTGCTATCTCGCCCTGCTCTCTTGGCCCTTGGAGCTTGCCCACTTTAATTTGTAAGCCTTTGGCCATGGCTAGTTGGCGTATCTTGGCCTGTGCTCGCTGTAACGGTGTAGGCATAACCCATGCCACAGATCCAACGAGGGACAGGCATACCAAAATCACGATAATCGACTTAATTTCCACAACAACTCCATTGACTAAAATAACAAACAATATTAGGTAATATGTAATAGAGATTTGATGTATATCACACCATTATGGGTAAAACCATAAACCAAAAATGGCTGTGTTACACTTAATTAAAACACCTTGGAGGACGTAACATGAGCATTTACCAAAATATTTTAGTTGCTATAGACCTTAACGAAGAAGCCAATAAGGTGGTTCAAAAGGCCCATCATCTAAGTTTGCAAAGTGGTGCAAAACTCACCTTAATCCATGTCACAGAACCTTTAAGTTACGCCTATGGTGGTGACATACCCATGGATTTATCCACCATACAAAAACAGTTGCATGATGATGCCGAACAGCGCATGAGTGATTTTGTGAAACAACAAGAACTCAGCAATGTTGATCAATTACTCGTGTCTGGCCATATTGAAACTGAAGTTCACCGTGTGGCTATTGAACTCAGTACAGACCTCATTGTAGTGGGAAGCCATGGACGCCACGGCCTAGCTCTATTGCTGGGCTCTACGTCCAATGGCATCTTACACGGGGCGACTTGTGATGTTTTAGCAGTAAGGGTTTAGTCTTCTTGCCCATACGGCTTAGCCTGCTTGCATAGCCTCTACTTCTAACCATCGATCCATAGCCTTCTCTAATTCCGCTTCTTGGGTCTCGAGATGTGCTAGGCGAGCGCTCACGTGGTCCTGCCCCTTGTTATAGAAGTCGGCATGGCCAATTTCATTTTGCACGGCTTCAAGCTCTGCTTCTAACGTCTCAACCTGTCCTGGCAGTAAATCTAACTCACGCTGAATTTTATAGCTTAGTTTAACGGCAAGTTTGGCTTTATCTTTAGCCTTAAGAGGCGTTGCTGCCATTCCCGTTGGCTTACTATGCCCTTGCACAGTAGGAACCTGAAGCTTTCCACCACGCCTAACCCAATCACTATATCCACCTACGGAATCAGTGATATGACCTTGGCCATCAAACACTAAACACGAGGTCACTACACGGTCTAAGAACGCACGATCGTGACTCACTAGCAGCACAGTGCCTGGGTAGTTGGCCAACATTTCTTCCAACAACTCCAAGGTTTCAATATCCAGGTCGTTAGTAGGCTCATCGAGTACCAACATATTTGACGGCTTACTAAACAAGCGAGCCAACAACAAGCGATTACGCTCACCACCAGAAAGACTACTTACCGGGCTACGAACACGCTTAGGGGAGAACAAAAAGTCCCCGAGATAGCTCATTACGTGGCGTTCTTTGCCACCAACAGTGATGCTCTCTCGACCTTCAGCAAGGTTATCCATTACGGTTTTTGTAAGGTCTAACTGGTCGCGTAATTGGTCGAAATAGGCCACTTCTAATTTAGTGCCGCGCTTAACTGTGCCTGAATTAGGCTCTAGCTGACCCAGAATCAATTTTAGCAAGGTGGATTTACCCACACCGTTGGCACCCACAAGGCCAATACGATCTAGCTTAAGCAGGTTTAAGTCAAAATTCTTAATCAGAACTTGCTCACCATAGCCGTGGCTAACGTTTTCTAACTCGCACACAAGCTGGCCAGATTTAGCCGCTTGAGCATGCTGTAACTTCACATTACCTTGGCGTTCTCTTCTGTCGCCACGTTCTTTACGCAGTGATTCTAGTGCACGCACACGGCCTTCGTTACGGGTACGGCGGGCTTTGATACCTTGGCGAATCCACACTTCCTCTTGAGCTAACTTTTTATCGAACAAGGCATTATGGCGATCTTCCTCCATCAATTGTTGCTCACGGTAGGCTAAGAATCGCTCATAGCCACCTGGAAAATAGTTTAAGTGCCCACGGTCTAGCTCTACAATTTTATTAGCCAATACCTGTAAAAAACTTCGGTCGTGAGTGATGAAAATGATGGCACCGTTAAAGTCCAGCAACTGTTTCTCTAGCCATTCAATGGCCAGTATATCCAAGTGGTTGGTCGGCTCATCCAGAAGTAATAAGGTAGGTTCAGAGACCAAGGCCCTAGCTAGGGCTACGCGCCTTCTCCAACCACCCGACAACTGACTAAGAATTTGTGTGCCGTCTAGATTAAGACGGGTCAAGATACGCTCAACCTTAGTTTCCATTTGCCAACCATCTAATTCGTCAATACGATGGCCAACAATTTCTAGCTGTTTCATGGCTTTGTCGTCTAACTCACCCATAGCGATTTCATCATATCGCTTGCGTATGTCGTACACCTCACCCATACCCATAGCGACCAATTCGCTGACACACAAATCTTCACGATCTGGCAGGTCTTGTTGCAAGTACCCAATTTTACACGCCGGGCTGCGCCAAACATTGCCACTATCTGGCAATTGCTCACCTACTAACAATTTTATGAGGCTAGATTTTCCTGCCCCATTACGGCCAATAAGGCACACTCGATCACCCGCATCAATCTGTAAACTGACATCGTCAAGTATTGCCACATCGCCATAAGCAAGATGGACTTGTTGTAAACGTAATAAATTCATTAAAGGACCTAAAAGGTAGGGCAAAATTCACCAGTAGCACTTAGCATGGGCGAAGCATTAACTAAACTTAGGTAATTATAACGTTTCTTCTAGCCTGTCAGATACTTAAAGGTTACAAAACCACGTAAAAGGATGCTTATTAAAGTTGCAACTGGTCAAATAATAAGTTGATAATGGACTTTAGCGAGATAAGTGAAAATATTTTAGCCATTTTCAGAAAAACGGAATTAGTGGATGACAACTTCCAACTTGGATAAAACTACCGACCCAAACAACTTCAGCCATATCAAAGATACATTGACCATGCTGAGCATAACTATTGCTCAAATTCGGACGAGCTTAAACGATAGCAACACAAATGTAGACACCTTAAGTAGCACCTTTGCTCAAATCGCCGACAATGTTCTCACCATCAATGATTCTGCCATTGCTATCTCCTGTGTCGATCCAAAAGACCAAATGGAGTTAGAACTTATTCAGGCTGCGTCTTCTACTGCAAAAGCTAAGGTTGGCAAAGCGGTGGTTGATTTTCAGTTTTTCGATCGATTAGACCAGCGGCTTAGCCATGTGATTCAAAGTCTAGACGACATGTCGGCTTTAATTCAAAATCCAGATCGCCTGCAAGACCCTAAGGCATGGATGGAACTTCAATCTAACCTGCACAACTCATACTCTATGGAATCTGAACGCTTAATGTTTTCCTCTATTATGAGCGGTGCAAGCATAGAAGAAGCCATAGCAATCTACCATGCCAACACTGCAGAAAAAGCGCAAGAAACAGAAGTTGATGACGTTGAAATGTTCTAACATTACCGATATCGGTGTCAATTTAACCAATGAACGATTCAACAAAGACCTTGCCGATACCTTACAGCGCGGGCTTGACGTAGGCGTCCATCGCCACATCATTACCGGTACTTCTTTGCAAACTAGCCAACAGGCACTTGAACTAAGCCTAGATGATTCTTTGCCCTGCGAGCGCTTTGCAACGGCAGGCTTTCACCCCCATGATGCAAGTGAAAATAACCCAGCGTCTTGGCAACAAATGACACAACTGTGGCAGCACACCAAGGTAGTCGCTATTGGCGAAACCGGGTTGGATTTCAATCGCAACTTTTCCACACCAAAACAACAGCTCGATAGTTTTGAGCAGCACTTACAAGCTGCGGTAGAACTGCAACTGCCATTGTTTTTACACGAACGCGATGCGGCTGATGAGTTTTTAGAGCTTATTAATCAATACCGCTCTGGATTTAACAAAGCCGTGGTGCACTGCTTCACAGGCACTGAAGCTTTCCTTAAGCAGCTGCTAGACCTTGATATACACATTGGCATTACCGGATGGATTTGCGACGAACGTCGCGGAGAACACCTACAAAGCGCTGTTAAAGTGATTCCTAACAATCGACTCATGTTAGAAACTGACTCACCCTATCTTTTGCCTCGAGACATGCGGCCAAAACCAAAGTCTAACCGCAATGAACCGGCTTACTTACCTCACATTTTACAACGTGTAGCACATTTTCGAGGTCAAAACGTCGCCGACCTTGCGCAGCACACTGAGACTACAGTGAACCACTTTTTTGGCTTTAGTTAAAAGTCTTTAACAGCCAACACATCAAACGGCCAACAGAGCACTTTTTGGCTCTGCGGGCAGCGCAATACAGGAATTTTAACGCCGTAAAGCGCCACTAATTCATCAGTATCTGCAATATCAATCAGTTCCACTTCCACTTGCGATAAATCTAAACATTGAACCAACAGTGCTTCGGCTTGATCACACAGATGGCATCCAGACGTACCCAACAGCTGTAATTGGCGCTTAGGCCCAGGCATACGTCGGCTATACACTGGCTGGATTATTAGCACTGACCAAAACACAGGGCTGATCGCCTATGTTTCGGAAACGGTGGGGCTGGGAACTAGTGAAGTAATAGCCATCGCCCGGGTGTAATATTTCCACCTGCTCAGACACAGTCACTTCCACACAACCACTAATCACGATACCAGCCTCCTCACCTTCATGTAGCAACATCTCCACCCCGGTGTCTGCACCTGGGGGATAGGTTTCATGCAACAAAGACAAACTACGGGGATCATGGTTATAGCCTACTAACCGCATGGCCACTTTGCCTGAGCCCATATCTGGCAGTTCATTACTTTTGTAAAACACTTGTTGTTGCGCAGGCATTTCTTCAACAAAAAATGCTTGTAGTGACATCGGCACACCATCCAACACTTTTTTTAAGGAACTCACCGATGGGCTCACTCTATTTTGCTCAATCAGAGAAATCGTGCTGTTAGTCACCCCTGCCCGCTTAGCCAATTCTCGCTGTGATAAGCCGCGCTTTTTGCGCACTGCTTTAAGGCGCGCACCTACATCAAGGCTCATCTGCCGAGTCCTCTTCACTAGCGTGTTCGATCATCGCTTCAGGCAAGGCCTTTTTGGGCTGAATACCACCTAACTTAACAATGCTTTGAGCACGGTTAATAAGGTTGCCACGGCCTGAAGATAAACGTTTATGAGCAGTGTCATAGGCATCTTGAGCACGCACAAGATGACTGCCCATACTGTCCATAGAGGTGACAAAATCGACCAGCTTTTTATGCATCTCTTCCGCTTGACGAGAAATTTCTTTTGCATTTTGGCTCTGATGCTCATAGCGCCAAATATTATGAATAGTACGCAATACCATTAACAAAGTTGCAGGGCTAACCAACATAATATTGCTTTTCATAGCACTAACAAATAAATCGGCATCTGCTTGAAGAGCCAGCATATAAGCCGACTCTATGGGAATAAACAACAAAACGTAGTCTAAACTAGACACCCCTTCAGCACTTTCATAGGATTTACCACTAAGGCCTTTAATATGCGCCTTCACTGAGGCGAGATGTTCAGACAATGCCACACTGCGTTCAGCATCATCTTCAGCACTTTGATAACGTTCGTAGGCCACCAAAGTGACTTTAGAATCCACCACCACGTCTTTATTTTCTGGCATGTGTACAACCACATCTGGCTGTAAACGCTTACCATCGGTTTGAGTCAAATTAACTTGGCTGTGGTATTCATGGCCTTTGCGCAGGCCTGATTGTTCCAGCACTTGTTCCAACACCATTTCACCCCAGTTGCCTTGGGCTTTATTGTCACCTTTAAGTGCTTTGGTCAGGTTAACTGCATCGCTGCTGAGCTTATTATTCAGCTCTAACAAGCTATTAATCTGCTGTGTTAAGCCGGCTCGATCTCGTGCATCTTTGTCATATACATCGTCAACCTTTTTGCGAAAATCACCCAACTGCTGTTTTAGAGGATTAAGCAAATGACCTAATTGATCCTGATTTTGGCTAGAAAGCTGATTGGATTGCTGTTTTAAGGAAGACTCGGCAAATTGCTTAAGGTAGGTATCAAAGGTTTCCTGCGTCTGTTGCTGTTGTTGCAGTTGGTTCTGATGCGCATCTTGCTGTGCTTCGAGTTTAGTGTGTAAACTCGCATTTGTTGCTGCTGATTGGCTCAACTGTGCCTGCAATTGGATCTGTTGTTGCTGAGTATCTCGCAGTTGGTTTTGTAGCAATACTGACTGCTCTTGAGCCTGTTCATACTTAATTTCAAGCTGCGCCATAGCCAGCTGCTGGGCAAGGGATTTCTCTGCTGCAGCTTCTTTCACATCATTGGTTAAGTCATCGGCTGTACCGTGGCCAACAGCACCGCGGCGGGCAAAATAAATAGTTGCCAGCGTCATTACACCAGCAAAAACCCACAGCATATAATCTAACATCTATTTAAACCATCCAACCTTGCACTATGGGTATCAACCCCATCAGAGCAAAGAGGGTGTACACCAAACTACCGCGTTTTGGGTCAAGTATTCGCCGCAAAAAAATATAATAAATAGCAGGAAAACTAACTATCAAAAAGCTCACGGGGATCCACCAAGCAAAGTTTTGCCCGCCATAAACTAAACTGGCAATGAGGGCAATGACCGCTAAGTTTCCAGCTGCTAGGTAAATTCCTGGCACCTTGGCCGTGGCCTCGGTGTTAGGAGAAGCATCTAAGGACTGCTGATTTTGAGTTAAAACGTCATGGCTAACTTGGCGTGCGCTAAGTGCGGCACCCATTGCAAAGGCACCTGTTAGGGTAAAAATATAGATAGGTTCCATGTACGTCTTTCCGTGTCGGTAAGGTAAAGTGCAATGGTAACAAAATTAATGCAGGGCTTCACCCAACGCAGGACGTTTTGGTCGTAGCAAATCAAATTGTTGGCGTAACTCAACGAGAGGCTTGAGTCCGTGATCTAAGGGGTCTTCTGGTAAATCTAACCAATTGACACTGTGGATGCGTGTCATGAGGTCATATTCCCCAACAATTGCATCCAAAAACATAAGCGCCGCATCAGTTTGAGGTGCATCCTCAAGTATTGGCAGGTCTTCTAGGTATAAATCTAAATGCAATTCTTCGCCGATATTACGTAAACCAAAGAATAGTTCATCCAACTCTAGCACTGCATCGCCAACTTCTATAGCTTCTGGAATATGCTCTACTCTTGGGTTAAAAGCTAACACTTTGATATGGTTTAACTCTGGTGCCGCAGCAACCAGAAATAAAACAGTATCAATACTTTGACTATACCCGTCACAGCCAAACACAAGTTCGATCCCTGTGCCGTCTGCATCACGGGCGCAAAAAACCGTGAGATGAAGGTCTATAACCGACAACTGATCCTGCACTTCTTCGAGTAACTCTTCCGCCAATACAGATTCTTCATCCACTAAATTACGAAGGTGATCTGCGTTATCGCTCACAAGCTGCCAAAAGTTTTGTATAGGGGAGTGATTCATAAAAATTCTTCAAATACTAAAAAAACACCGCTGTTTGGCATCCATACCGCCACGGCACACTGTACATCCTGTATATAACGTAAAAGGGAGTGCCGAAGCACTCCCTTTTTAAAGTACGCAGGTTAGCAGCTTATTGCTTGCCCATCTGCGCTTTGATCAAGTCACCAATGGTAGTAGGACCATCAGTAGGCACATCTACTTCGCGAACGTCGCGCATAGCTTGCTTCTCGTCTGCTACATCCTTGGCCTTAATGGACAAATTGATAGAGCGATTACGACGGTCAACAGCTACGATCTTAGCTTCAACACTGTCACCAACTTTAAGCTCGTTACGTGCGTCTTCAATACGATCGATGCTAATTTCAGAAGCCTTAAGTACTGCTTCAATGCCTTCAGCAAGCTCAATAACAGCTTCCTTAGCTTCAACAGACTTAACAGTGCCGTTTACGATAGTGCCACGGTCGTTAGCTGCAACGTACTCACTGAATGGGTCGTTCTCTTGCTGCTTAATACCAAGAGAGATACGCTCTTTCTCAGAATCTACAGATAAGATCACTGCACTTACTTCGTCGCCCTTCTTGTAGTCACGTAGAGCGGCTTCGCCTTCTACTTCCCAAGAAATGTCAGACATGTGCACAAGGCCATCTAGATCGCCTTCTAAGCCAACAAAGATACCGAAATCAGTGATGGTTTTGATGTTACCAACAACCTTGTCACCCGCTGCATACTTCTCAGCGAATTCAGCCCATGGGTTGCCCACACATTGCTTGATGCCTAGAGAAATACGACGACGCTCTTGGTCTACATCCAAGATCATCACTTCCATAGCGTCGCCAACGTTAACAACTTTAGATGGGTGGATGTTCTTGTTAGTCCAAGACATTTCAGATACGTGTACCAAACCTTCAACGCCGTCTTCGATAGAAGCAAAGCAACCGTAGTCAGTTAGGTTAGTTACTGTAGCTTGTACACGATGACCATTAGGGTAACGTGCCTTGATAGACGCCCATGGATCTTCTTGTAGCTGCTTAAGGCCCAAAGATAAACGACCGCTGTCCTTATCAAACTTGATAACGCGAACAGTGATTTCGTCACCTGGGTTCAACATGTCGCTTGGGTGTGCAATACGCTTCCAAGCCATGTCGGTAATGTGTAGTAGGCCGTCAACGCCACCTAGGTCTACGAAAGCACCATAGTTGGTTAGGTTCTTAACATAACCCTTAACGTCCATGCCTTCTTCAATGCTAGCCAACAATTCGTCACGCTGGGCGCTGTTCGCTTCTTGCATTACTGCGCGACGTGAAACAACCACGTTGTTGCGCTTTTGATCCAGCTTGATCAGCTTGAATTCAAGTTCCTGGCCTTCCAAATGGTCAACGTCACGTACTGGACGAACGTCTACCAAGGAACCAGGTAAGAATCCCTGAATGTTGTTGATGGCAACAGTAAAGCCACCCTTAACCTTGCCGTTGATAACGCCAGTGATGGTCGCTTCTTCGTCAAAGGCAGTTTGCAATACTTCCCACGCTTCGGCAGCTTTGGCCTTTTCACGTGAAAGTTTGGTCTCACCAATGCCATCATCGACACTTTCTAGAGACACCTTAATTTGATCGCCAATCTTCACTTCTATCTCACGAGAATCGTTATAGAATTCTTCAATAGGAATGATAGCTTCAGACTTAAGGCCTGCGTGTACTGTTACCCAGTCGCCGTCGATGTCTAATATGGTGCCCATAACAACAGCACCAGGACGCATTTCAACAGCAATTATGGATTCTTCAAATAGATCTGCAAAGCTTTCGCTCATGTTTATATACCAGACGTTGTGCAAGTCGAAAGTGCTTGCGAGACAACGCTCGTTTAGCCTGAAAGTCAGCTGCAACAGGGAAGTTAAATGGACGCGGTGTGTCAGGAACTGACGCCTAGAATGACACTAACGAATTTTGCGCGCGCCGTATTGTACACTGCAGCTTGATTTACATCAACACCATACGCCAATGCCAGAGGTAGAATCTGCTTAACATATACATTAATTTGGGAGATTCACTATGGGCCTTATCAAAAAGATGGATCAACGTTTAGAATTAATGGGAAAAATGATGCGTCAAACCCAGTTTGATTTAACTAAATCAAACGACCTGAGCCTAGATCAAAGTTACAAAAAAAGCGTTTTTAAATGCCTTAACTGCACCTCTGAGAGGCAATGCCGTCAGTGGCTAGACACATCTAAGGAAATCACCGAAGCACCTGATTTTTGCCCAAATGCAGGTGAGTTCAACTCACTATAACCGCACAAAAACAAATTTATTGAGGGTATAAAGCAGATTATCAAATAGGTGCTAAACTTAAGTGTAGAAGGTAATTGTCACTCCATAATGGACACTTCACACTTGCCCTTTTCACCAACCCACTTGAACTGTGCAAGTAAATGATAAAACATACCGCTATCACCTTTACTATTATCGGCATTCTATTGCTGGCACAAGCTCTGAGGCCTGCCTACATCATTTGCAAACGAGAGCAAAGTTGGGGCTGGAGATCGCTTGTGATCCTCATTTGCGTGTTTGTTCTAGGTTATGGCGTTATGGCTGCAGGGCTTTATCAGTCCACCCAGATCAACGCGCTTGATTTGCTAGTGGCAAGCATCCTCCTTGGTGGTAGTATTTTTGTAGTTCTGGTCATGGAGTTCAGCTTGCGCAGTATCAATAAAATACGTGACATTACCCGCCAAGAGCATCACCTAGCTTTAACAAATGAACGCAACCACAAACTCTTAGAACGCTTACCCAGGGCCGTAGCTGATCAAGAGTTTGAACTTTATTACCAGCCTCTAATAGCCACTAAAAATAACTCTATAGAGGGTGTCGAATGCTTAATTCGTTGGCCACAAACTGACGGCAGTTTCGTCACAGCCACCAACTTCATAACCTTGGCAGAACATAGTGGCGTGATTGTTGACATCACTCGCTGGGTGATCCGCACCAGCCTACAACAAATGGGCAAATGGCATTTGTCAGACCATAAACTAACACTACAAATAAATATCTCAGCACGTGACTTAGAGGAACCCGGTCTAGTTAACTATATTGAGCAACACATACAGAAAAACCACATAGACCCCAACTACATAACCTTAGAAATCACAGAAAATTTAATCATAAGCGAACAAATCAATGCGTGTAGCATATTGCAGCAGCTTAGAAGTTTAGGGATTGGAGTCAGTTTAGATGATTTTGGCACTGGCTACTCTTCAATGACGTTACTCAACCAACTGCCCTTGAGTCAGATTAAAATTGACCGTTCATTTGTACATGGAATAGAGCACAACAAAAAGCATATGGTTATTGTTAAATCAACGTTAGATTTAGCGAAAAAAATGGGCTTAGAGGTGGTTGCAGAAGGCGTTGAAAATGCCAAGCAGGTAGAGCTACTTAAACAAATGAATTGCCAACTTATGCAGGGCTATTACTTGGCAAAACCCATGCCTGTCGGCACACTTGAACAATGGCTAAAAAGTAATGCGTTCGTTACCCCTGCACCTAGGACTTAATAAAACGCGCTACTTATTACTGCGTATTATTCACTAAACAAGACACCCATGAGCCAGTGAGATTAGATTCTATCGAAGCTTCAACAAAGCGAACACCGTCCACCCCATCTGCAATCGTTGGATAAGCCAATAAGTCCGTAGGTAAGTCAGCGCCATCTCGACGCGCCTGAATGGCCACAGCAAACTCCAGGTACAGGTTTGCCCATGCGTCTGTCAATGCTTCAGGATGGCCACGAGGCATACGTAACAAACGCTCCGTCGCTGGACTCATACCCGAACCATGACCACGAGAAATAATTTGCTCAGGGGCCCCAATAGCACGCAATCTCAGGAATTCAGGCTGTTCCTGATTCCACTCTAGAGTCGCCTTAGAGCCACAAATTCTTAGCTTTAAACCACATTGACTGCCGGCCATGGCCTGACTAACCATTAAGGTGCCCGGGATACCCCCTTCAAAACGCAGTTGCATAAACGCTGTATCTTCCAACGCCTTAGGTTGGCCAGTCACATGGAAATCCGCACGTATTGCTTCTATCTGTAAGCCCGATACAAATCTAGCCAAATGCTCAGCATGAGTGCCGATATCTCCCACTGTTAATGATGGTCCATTTTTAACAACATCGAACCGCCAAGGGGCGTTATCGTCTTGATCAGTGACATCCATCGCCCAGCCTTGAAAATACTCTACATGGATTTGACGAATGTCACCAAGATCACCCTGGCGTACTATTTCTCGGGCCTGCCGAACCATCACATGGGCGGTATAGACATAAGTCACTCCAAAAACCACACCCGTTTCACACTGCATTTTAGCTAAACTCAACGCTTCCTCAAGGGTGGTAGTAAGGGGCTTATCAGAAATGACATCGATGCCAACTTCCATAAAGGCTTTGGCGATGGGGGCATGTACATAATTAGGAGTAACAATACTAACTGCTTCAATACCGTCTTTACGGGCGGCCTCTGCACGTGCCATTACGCGGTAATCGGAATAGCTACGGTCATCAGCCAACATCCACGCTTTACCTGACGCTTTAGCGCGTTCTGGGCTTGATGACAGTGCCCCTGCAACAATATCCCAACGATTGGAAAGGCGTGCACCGTTCGCATGTACCTCACCAATTAAAGCTCCCTGCCCACCGCCTACAAAACCTAACCGCAAGCGTCTTGACGGTAGTGGGAATGCGTTCGTTTTAATGTCCATATGAGTTTCCTAAAGGCCTTCTCTTTTGATCTTGACGCCTTAACATAGTATGGTAATGGTTCATTCACAACCCCTCTGAGAATTCATGCCAACCAGCGAACCGAATACCCCCGACCTTATCCTAAGTACCCGAATCATCAATGCCCGCCAAACGTGTGGCTTTACACAGGCACAACTAGCCCTGCGAATGGGCGTCAAAAAAAGCACACTTGCAAACTGGGAGAGCAGCCACTCAAGCCCCAGAGCCAACAAACTCATAGAGCTAGCTGGCATCCTAAACGTGCCTGTTTTGTGGTTAATTGCCGGTGCTGATGCACCACCTGAAGTGTCTGCACCCGATCTAAGTGAAACATTGATGTTGGAACAAAAGTTGGATAAAGCCGACTTGCTCATTAATGAACTATCTGCCCTCGTTGCCGATCTACGAGGACATACCCGACGGGTACAGCGGGACATAGACGAGAGTTACTGACCCTCAACATCTACACCAAACACTCTCGATACAGCCGCTACAGCTCACTTAACCAAGGTGGGTTAGCGCCTTGTCGAGAGACATTAACACCCGCAACCTGGGCCGCGTAAGCCAATGACTGTAATACCTCTGCAGGGCTAATGCTTGCCAGTGCCGTTTTAGACATACAGCCTAGGTCGGTCAGTTTGGCCAGCATGCCCGCGTTAAACGTATCCCCTGCGCCCACTGTGTCTACTACGCACACTTCAGGAACATCTTGATGCACAGTCTCACCTGTGGATAAATAAGCTGTTGCACCATCGGCACCTTTAGTCACCACGACAATGGCTTTACCCATGCCACGCAACAAAGCCACTTGTTGCGATTCATTATGAGAACTTCCCACCAACCAATCTAAATCTTCATCAGACACCTTAATGATATCCGCCACATCAACAAATTTCTGCAGGCGTTGGCGATAGCTTGGTTCATTGCTGATAAAGTTTGTGCGTATATTGGGGTCTAACACAATCACCATATCTGCCGCAGACTTCTGTGCTAAATCGCAATAAGCATCAGCAGCAGGCTCATTAATTAAACTAATACCACCAAAATACAAGGCACTTAAGTCGTTAGTGTTACTGCCTTGGGCATTGGATAAGTTGGGCACATCAGCAATCTCTACAGACCGACCTGCACTGTTTTCATCATAAAACGTATAGCTTGCATGGCCTGCGGTAAGAGTTACAAAAGCTAACGTGGTGGGTGCGTTTGAGCGCACTAGGTAAGACGTATCTACCTTGCTATCAACTAACGCTTGATTCAACTGCTGTCCAAAGAGGTCATTTGAAACACCCGACAACATGCCTACTTGAACACCTAAACGTCCCAAGCCGATAGCCGTATTAAAAATTGCTCCACCCACTAAGGGTGCATAACTTGTTTGGCCAGATTCTGATAATACTGGCACCATGTCAATAAGGGCTTCACCACAACAAATAATCAAGATTAATCCTCGTTTTTTAACGTGTCTAATAAGAACACAATGGTTCAAAAAATTCTCGCGAAAAAACAAACCTAAGGCATAAATATATGTTTACACGAGTCCCACAAGGCAATATTACAAGACAATACTATATTGCTGAATTAAGATTCAACTTATACTAGTTTGCGGCTACCTTGTACTCATTGTTACCGCCAGTGGATGAGCTAAATGCTTTGAACCCACATTTAACACGCCACTAGCCTGCAGTAGTAATGATCTAATGAAAAAAGTTTAAGCAGCTTGGTAGTTTCAGGGTCCATAAACGCGGTCGATACATCCAAGGCCGATTGCTGATGGGAAAACACCTGCTGCTGTGATAATACCAATGCATTTTTAAGTAATACCATAGCGCCATCCCCTACTTCCAAATGAATGAGAGTGTATCAATCACTTTTTTGTTTATGTGTGATATATCTTGCAGTACAGTGTCTCTAGTGGTCAAGTATATCTGCCCAGCTAGCAAGGGATATTATGATCATTTTCTCAACGACAATAACAGCATAGCGAGCTTTACCCGTTTACATTCACAAATTGACGAACGAGTAGACGATTTAAGTAAGAGGCTAGAATCAATATCATGACACCTACCCAAGCTATTGAGATCCCTCTTATTGAGGCAACAAATGAATCCTTAAAGGGATATGGCTACTTAATCGACTCTTACGAGAATAGTGACATTGAAATAGTCACTTGGCCACAACAAGGTTGGCGTGAAATTGATCAGGGTACGGGAAATGAAGGGGGTGCTACAGAAGGATCTTTTAATACATGGTGGGATGGATCAACGCTGTATGGTGAAAACAATGCGGTACAACATAATAACAGTGAATATGAAGAAAATGGTCAGTATGTACTAGCTTACTCGTCGCACCCAGAGACACCGATTAAAAACAAAAACTATACACCTCCGAAGGAAATGTATCTTTGGCACGTTAACTACCACCCAGACGGAGGCCAATTGTTTTTCCCAACAAAACCTGGGGTATTTATATCGCCACTGGCTTTACCTGGCGATGACGTTAAACCTGAAGACTTTAAGGCTTTCTATTTTGATGGCACAAAAGGCTTATACATTCACCCCAACATTTGGCATGAAGGTGTATTTCCAGTTGCAGAACAAAGTTCGTTTATGGGGCGCCAAGGAAAAGTACACGCCCGCATTAGCGTTGATTTAAAAAAAGAATTTAATAAATATATTTGTTTTAAAACAAGTACCTAAAAAGCATTAACTCACTAGTCCACCAATGCCCGGTGGGCCGCACTGTTAGAGACTATGCCAGTTTAAACTGATTTTTAAGGTAGGCAATAATATCATTAGACTCATACAGCCATTCCACAGAATCATCTGCTTTTTCTATTCTTAGGCAAGGTACCTTGTGGCGGCCACCCTCACGTACCAATTCTGCCTTAAGTTCAGCATCATTTTTAGCATCACGCAGTTCAATGTGTAGCGCATGACGCTTTAATTCGCGACGAACTTTGACACAAAAAGGGCACGTTTTAAACTGATACATCGACATAGTAGCCGTCACATCATCAATGGCTTTTTGCCTTGCTGCCTCTCTGACAACAGCTTTGGGTGAGGTAAGAAAATCTAGAACCAAAATAATTTGTCCCAAGATCCATCGAATAACTTTCATTGGTTAGTTCCACTACAGTTGGTAAGGTTAAATTCGCATCGACATGGTAAGCATAAGCTCAGTCATTTCTATTGCTGTAAAAGAGGGCTAATGCACTAGTGAGTGCAGATTCCTGCAATACATTGATGAATGAATCAAAACTGGGCCAGAGTTTACAGGGTTTGAGCCAAGCCGGCCCTCTTTATTTGTGGTGATGTGGCCATGACTATGGTTTTGGTTGTGACTTTGGCTCTGGCTCTAAAAAACGCTTGCTCAAATCACTCAGCTGTTTCATTTGTTTGCCATAATTACGGCAACCTTTGCACATGGAGGTATGTAATTTAACGCCACTAGTTTCTATAAAGGTCAGCTTTCGATCTTGGGCTTGAGATAAAAGTTGCGTGGCTTGTTTACAATTCATCATTGGTTAAATTCCTTTATCAATCCAGTTTATTTGTAGACACTTTCTAAGCTTTGAACGAGCCCGGTAGAGGAGCACATTAAGACTATTTACACTCGTTTCTAGCTGCTGACATATTTCATCGGTGCTTAAGCCGATGAACTCACGCATCATGTAGGCTCTGCTGTATTGGCCTGGCAAACCTTCTAAACAGGCCTCAAACACTTCCCAAAATTGATCGTTAGAAGCGCTTTCACTAGGTTGTTGCCAAGCGGTAGGACGTTCAGACAAATGCCAATAACCTCGGCCATCGAACTGTTGATCCCACACTTCTAGATCCGGTTGATCATCATCGTCGCTTTGCATCAAACTACTAGGCACAAGGCGCTGATTATTGCGAATAACGTCAATGATTTTGTGTTTAAGTATGGCAAATACCCAAGTTTTGAACGCAGACCTTCTACCGAAAGTTTGTTGGTTTTTTAAGGCACCTATAAAGGCTTCTTGAACGGCGTCTTCGGCAAGGCTAGCATCCTGTAGCTGCAAGGTTGCAAACTTCAGCATTTGTTGGCGTAACTCGCTCATGAATGCTTCGTCCTGCGTCCAGTTATGGGCTTCTGGTACGGTAAGACTGGGTTCTATCATCGCACATTCTCTATTGTTATTTTGGGTCCCCACTTTAAGTTGGGAGTCATTGAGATTCAAGTTATTACGAGCCGTCTATTCATTAACGTAGTGGTAGACGCTGGTATTGTCATGAAAAGCTGCCCATGCAAACCAAAATAGAGTGACACTGGGTAACGCCTTGCCTTGGGCGTCATCTATCCACGCCGTTTGACTGGCTTTATGGTAGTGAACTACAACTTCCTTGCCGCCAACATAGTCCCGTATGGGCTGACCTGCCTTGGCCAATTCAATCAATGGCCAGGCCTTGCTCACGCCATTGATCTCAATACCTACGACTCGTTGTTTGGGGTGAAAGCCTTCAGATCTAAACTTAACTGGAAATAGGGTTGAGCTTGCCTCCTCGTAACCGTCATACGGATCGCGGCTATATTGGCGAAGGTAACCCGTGTCAAAACTCAATACTTGTGTATTGGGATGGTTGTTTTTCCAACGTGCCCAGCTGGTATGTTCAACTGCTAACGCTTGAAGCTCTGCACCTTGATTTGCCCCAGTGACGGCTTGTTTTTTGATTTGTGACCAGAGGGAATCTGTTTGGCGATCAAAAAGTAGAACATCATTGTTGTACAACAATCCAGATACCCCGAAATCTAACACTTGGCCGTCAAAGGTTCGCTCAAATACCATTCCCGAACCACATAGCGGGCAATAAGTGATTAGTGTCGGCATATCACCTAAATAGTCATTGACGACCTCGTGCCAGTTTAAAATACGTATGGGGTAAGCTTTGCTGTCGGTCCCGTTTGTAATGCCCAAAACCATGTCATCTGGATTCAACTGACGCATTTCGTCGGCAGATATAAATATAGGCTTATCGATTGCGGGAATGCCGTCTTTATCGGGGCCGCCTTGAAAAATATCTTCTACCGGCAAACTGATTTGTTCGAGATTGAACCCGTTTAAGCTTATAGCTGAGGCAACATTGGTGACGGACATTGCAGCTATAAGTGCCATCGAAGATACAAGGTATTTGAGTTGAAACATGCGCTGTTCCCCCGCACAAAACTAAAAACGGTTGACAAGAAAATGTTTATTTAGTGCCAACCTAAGAGTCAAAAGACACCATTAAACTGTTGCTGGCTCGCTATCATCGGCAACCTTCTGAGACGCGAATACACGCCCCATTACCCAACCAAAAATAACATGCAGCATGAGCGTCATCATTGGAGCAACGATTCCCATATTGAGACCAAAAAAGCCAGCGCCGGCCATAGGCATAACCATCACCATCATTCCTAACCATGCCAATATTCCAAAACTTATGCCTTTAGTGGTGGCAGACTTGCCCGGAAGCAGAGTATAGATCACGGTAAAGCCGATACCCCAAATGAACGAGCCAATCATAAAGTGCATAACCCAGCCCAACATCACCGACATGCCCATCATATTGGCTAGCATATGAATAACATTTAGCTCTGGCATCACGCCCATCATATCCTTAACAAACATGATGGCAGACAGGGCCACGGTGCCAATAAATCCAGCTTTGATACCTGCAGTAATAGTACTCATAATCATCTTCTCCAACGGGTTGTATGTAACTTATGGGAGTTAGTCGCACGACGAAGCGAGTTATTACACTTTATTTGAAAATAGTTTAATTTTTGCAGTGAAAAACGAACAAAGGTATGGCACCTATTGATAAATCATTCGGATGAACTGGTAAAACATAAAGAACTTACTTATTCTAGTTTGCTCCTTGATTTGCAGATGCCATGGAGCTGAGTCCGAACCACCTACCAAGAAAACTCACCCATGAGCTTGTGCAAGGCCACCCTTAGCTCACAAGTTCCTTAGTTATCGGTCTTCAGCTCTCCGTACACACACTCACCAGCAAAGTATGTTGCGAGCACTTTGGTGTCAGCAATAGTATTAGCTGGAATTTTGTCCAAGTGATGGTCAAGCACTATGAAGTCTGCCTGAAATTCCGGTTTTAACTGACCAATCCGATCTTCCATACGCATGGCCGTGGCGCCATTACGGGTAAATATAGCGATGGCTTGATCTAAGTTGATTCCCTGGCCGTAGCCCACATGTCCCGGGTAAAGCCCCTTTGGGTGTTCTCTGGTAATCATACCTGCCATACCGATCCAAGGGTCGGCATCTGGCACTGCTGCGGGCCAATCTGAACCATAGGTGACTAGGGCTCCGTGCTCTAGTAAAGTTTTGATCGGGTGACAGCGATTAGCCCTTTCTAAACCGAGAATGGCTCGTTGGGCAGCAGTAATAGCTGTTGGGAACCATATTTTGGGTGATACTTCGGCTACTGCTCCAAGTTGTTTGAAGCGTGGGAAGTCCTCATCGGATACAAAGGTTGTATGGGCAATTTCATGTTTAATGCCAGAGTTATTGGTGCTTCTTGCAGCGCTAATGCTGGTCAGTCCAGCGTTGACAGCGCAGTCACCAACGGCATGCATTTTTACTGTGAAACCAGCATCATCTAGCTCTACTAGCTGATTGGCTAAGTCTGCGGGGGATATGCGTAACAGTTTTTCAGCATCGAATTTATCGACTGCTTCTCCGACACAGCAGCAGGGTACATAAGGATCAAAAAACGCTGCTGTTCGACTCGGTGCAACGCCATCAAGAAACAGTTTACACCCGTCGGGGTGGTGGTTTTCACTGCGGTATTGATCTCGCATCAACTTCATTTCAGCCACACTTAGGCTGCCTGTTGACAGCGGCGATGATCTAGCAATGTGGCTAAATACGTGTAGCTTCAAAATCTTGCTATGGTCCAACTGTTGGTATGTGTCTAGGTCTTGGCGAAAGGCCATTGGTTCTTTCATGGCAGTGACGCCATAGCGATGTAAGGTGGTGACTAGGTGTTGCCCTGCGGCCAACATTTGCTTCGTATCGTAACTGAGAAACTGGCGCAATGGTCCGGTGGCATCTTCGTGAACTAGCCCATTGAGTTGGCCTTGAGCATCCCGCTCGATAAGGGATTGGTCGTATAGGTGGGAATGAGTGTCGACCTCGCCAAGATCTAAGGCCATGGTGTTGGCTAACATGCTGTGCTTCGTAGTGTCATACAAACAAATAGGGTGTTGCTCGCTGATGGAGTCTAGCCATTGACGCGGCGTCAGGCCCAGTTCATTGATCGCGGCAATGTGCCCTGTGTTCCAAGGACCGCCACTAATCCAGGTGGAGGCTTGGGTGTTTTTTGCTTTGGCTTCAACACCAGCTAAAAGTTGTTCCAGACTTGCTTCGTAGCCTACGAAACACTCGTATACATCTTGCCTTGCCCCCCACAATCCATGTATGTGGCAATCAATTAAGCCTGGCATCAGGAACTTGCCCTGTAGATCTATCACCTCCGTGGAGGAACCTGTTAGCTGGCTAATTTCTTCCTTATTTAGCGACAGTATATGGCCGTTACCCACCGCCATAGATTCAGCCCACGGTGCGTCAGGGTTTTGAGTATTAATGCGGCCGTTAAGGTAAATTTGATCTGCAAATGTGGACATACCGTAGCACCCTGTAGGTTGACATTGATCATTCTTGCTATGTAAGATGCCACATGTACTTGAGAATCTCAACAAAAAAGAGCATAAAATTAGACCATGCTAGCAAGTCGAACGTTGGACCAAAAATATGTGAGTGAAGAGCCTCAATGCTTTTCTATTCAATCACTGTTGACCTATAAAATTCATCATATAGGCGCCATTCATGAGCGCATTGGATATGATAACTTGACTCGTATCACTGGCCTAACACTGTCCCAGTGGCGTGTGGTGGGCAACATTGCCAGTGGGCTGACCACCTTTACTGAATTACTCAACGAGTTGTTGTTAGACCCTGGTCAGCTGAGCAACATCATTAAGCAACTACAAGAGAAAAAACTCATTGAAAAAAACAAGTCAAATATTGATCGACGACAAATATTTCTTTCAATTTCACCTTTAGGACAAGAAATAGTAGGCACTGTTATTGAAATTGCGGATAAATTTCAGAAAGTCGCATTACGCAACTTGAGCTCGCAAGAAGTAGAGGTGCTCGAGCAGTCCTTGGTGAAGATTGAGGCCAATATGCGCCAATTTTGGAGTGAAATTAATGCCAACTAACTCCCATACAGAAACCAACGCTTGGATAAAACCTATCAAAATTCTGGTGACGGTCACCTTCTCTGTGATCATTATTTACACCATTATTATTGCCTTGATTGATGAAGTGGTCTCTCGTTATGGCGCAATCGGATTCGGTTTTGCTATTGTGTTACTAAGTAATCCATTAGCACAAAGTTTACCCGTAGGAGATCGTCGACGAGGCTTGGCGTGGATAGCTGATGGTCTATTGGTATTGGGCTTTGCTTATGCCACTTGGTGGTTTGTTCAGATCCATCAGCAGCTGTGGACCGGGTTTTACATGCCCAACAATGATAATCTCATCGCAGGGGCGATTGGTTTGCTGTGCGTACTGGAAGCTACACGCCGAGCATGGGGTTGGTCGCTAGTACTTCTAGTCGTGTTTTTTACAGCCTTTGGTTTTGCAGGCCCACACCTACCTAGTGGATTAAAACATTTTGGTATGGATGCTGGTAACTTTATGCAAATTGCATGGTATTCCTTTGATGGGGTATTTGGCCGTACCACCGGTTTGGTGGCTAATACGGTACTGATATTTTTGATTTTTGGGGCCATGTTAGAGCAAACTGGCGCAGGCCAAAGTTTAATTCGTATTTCCACGGCCCTGACTGGGCGCATACGCGGAGGCGCTGCCCATGCTGCCATAGTGGCCAGTGCCGTGTTTGGCATGATGAGTGGATCTGTGGCTGCCAATATTGCAGGAACTGGTGTGTTTACCATTCCCATGATCAAAAAACAGGGCTTTTCTGCCAAGTTTGCTGCAGCAGTAGAAACATCAGCCTCTTCTGGTGGTCAGCTAACGCCACCCATTATGGCTGCAGCTGTGTTTGTGATGGCAGATATGTTGGGAAAACCTTACCTATCGATCATCACCGCTGCCGCCTTGCCCGCCTTATTTAAATACATCAGTTTATTCTCCCAAGTCTATGCAGAAGCTATTCGCCTAGGCCAAAAACCCATGGACCCAGCCGACATACCAAAACTTAGCGCGCAAGATTGGGTTAACGGTTTGTTAGTGGCCATGCCTATTGCAGCTTTGATGACGTCTTTTTTACTAGGCTTCTCACCTTCTATGTCTGGTTTTTTTGGCCTCGCTACAGCAACAGTGTGTGGCTTGGTACTTAGTCCAAAATTCCGCCGCCAACCCATGTTAATCTTGCGTGCCTTCGCCGATGGTGGAGAGTCTGCCGGTAAAATCATGATTGCTGTAGCGGCTATCGGTATCGTTTTAGGAGTGGTCAATGAAACTGGAATTGCTATTAGTTTTGCGACTTCCATCGCTGTGTGGGGGGAAGACTATCTGTTTGTGGCTTTGTTGATTGCGATGCTGGGGGCTTTGATTTTGGGCATGGGCCTGCCAACCTTACCCGCCTATCTCATCATCGCCATTATGATAGCGCCGGCGATGATTAAATCCGGCGTAGAACCCTTGGCTGCACATATGTTTGTGCTGTACTACGCAGTGTACTCTTCCATAGTTCCACCTATTGCGTATGGCTGCTATGTGGCTGCCCCCATCGCAGGAGCAAACCCTTTAGCGACCTCTTTTACTGCCCTTAGGCTTTCCATTATTGGTTTGCTTGTGCCCTTCGTTTTTGTCTATACGCCATCTTTGTTAATAGTGGTTGATAGCTTTAATTACCCTGACCTGATCTCCACTATGATTCGTTTATTGGTGGCGATCTGGATGTTTGCTTCCTGTATGGGAGGTAGTGACCCTTGGCGTGGCGCTCTGTCAATGCCAATGAGAGGGTTACGCTTAGTGGTTGGATTTTCACTAATCTTCCCACAAATTGAAGTATGGCTGGTAGGCTTGTTATTAGCATTCGCAAGCCAACTTGTTACTCGAAAAACTGGCCCCTAATGGCCTAAATAAATGAGACGTTCCTATGAAAAAAATAACAAAAACCTTAACCACTATAGTAAGCGCCGCTATACTTGCCACTGGTGTGGCAGTCACGGCTCACGCCGAGATGTACCGAGTAACCTCCATAGCGCCTGGTATGTCGCCTTTTGTAGTTAATACAGCCATTGCTAAGTTAGTTGCCAAACACTTACCCGACGTACAAATGCAAGTTCGTGCCACTGGCGCTGCTACCCGTCATGCGGTTGAAGCTGGCCAAGGTAAAGTGGATTTCTTTTTTGGTTCTCCTACCATCAACTGGTTAATGGATAAAAATATTGGTCCGTTTAAAGATATGGCCAATGCTCCACAGTTGGAAGATAACTTAGCTATGATTTTCTCCTATGAAATAGGTCCTTACCACTATGTGGTGAATGACGACAGTGGCATCAATAGCCTTGCAGACCTTAAAGGTAAAAAAGTCTTTATTGGACCTCCCGGCGGTGCAGCACGTGGTGTAGTGGGTAGAAACATAAAAGCGATTACCGGTTATACCGAAGACGACATGGACGTACAAAATTTTGGTTTTGATGCCGCCATACAAGCATTCCAGGATGGCAAGATTGATTTGGTGGTATTACCTACCAACGTACCTAGCCCATCGGTACAACAGTTTTCTCTGACTAAGAAAATTCGTTTACTCGACATCCCTGTGGAACAGCTGAAGAGCGGACCAGACGGCAGTACCACGTTTGTGAACGTTCCAGCCGGTGCCTATGGTGCTAATCAGATGAATACTAACGCTGCTCGAACTCATGGAGCATTAGTCAACTTCTCTGCTCGTATGGATTTGGATGAAGAGGTGGTTTATCAAGTCACCAAAACTATCTGGGAAAATTTAGCTGAATTGACCAGTGCTGCTCAGTGGATGGCTAACACCATTACCCTAGAAAATGCGCTGCAAATAATCCCTAACCGTTTACATCCTGGCGCAGAGCGCTATTATCGTGAAATTGGTTTGGATATTCCTGCCGTTACTACCTACTAAAAAGCACGTTTAAGGTAAGTAATAGTCAAGGGCCTGCACCTAGTGCAGCCCTTGTCATCACCTATTCTCATCGATACCATAGCTGTAGGTCAATAGGCTATGGGGCGGCTTCATTTATACCAACTGGAATAAAAAATGAACGGACCCAAACCTCTCTTCTCCAAAACCGATTTAATTACCCAATCAGCATTGCAACTTGTTGTGGCCCTTAGGTGCGAACAGGTATCGCCCCATGAACTGCTTGATGTCTTAGAACAGCATATCGACTTAGTCGATGGCCCTATAAATGCATTGCCTAGATTGTGCTTTGAGCGAGCTCGAAAACATGCTAATGCGCTAATGCAAAAGCCAGTATCGCAACGAGGCCTGTTATGTGGCTTACCTGTTGCTATCAAGGACTTAAATCAAGTTGCTGGTGTAATTATTACTAAGGGGTCACCCATATTCAAAGGGAACCTGGCCACCAACAGTGACTACGTGGTAGAGCAAATTGAACACCAAGGGGGTATTGTCTATGCGATCTCAAATAGCCCTGAGTTTGGTGCTGGAGGCAATACTTTTAATGACGTATATGGCGCTACTAGAAACCCAAAAGACTTAACAATGACCGTTTCCGGCTCATCTGGTGGTGCCGCAGCCGCATTGGCAAGTGGCTCAGCTTGGTTAGCACAAGGTTCTGACCATGCGGGATCCCTAAGAAGTCCAGCAGGTTATTGTGGCATTGTGGGCATGCGTCCATCAATTGGGCGAGTGGCTAAGGGCCCATCTGCGATTCCATATGACAGCCTGGGTGTGAACGGCCCTATGGGCCGAGACGTGGAAGACGTGGCATTATTTTTGGACGCTATGAGTAACGAAGATATTCGCGACCCTTACTCACTGCCTAAGCCTCAGATCGATTTTTTGACAACAACTCAAATGCGTAAACGGCCACTGAAAGTGGCCTTCAGCCCAGACCTTGGCATTACTCCAGTAGACCCTGAAATAGCTAAAATTTGTCAACAAGCGGCCATGCAGTTTAAGTCTATGGGCGCACAAGTTGACTTTGTGTCACCCGATTTTACAGGAGTTCATTCCAGTTATCAGACGTTAAGGGCCCACTCTTTTGCTATGTCTTTGGGTGGCCTCTACAAAAATAATCCTAACGCATTTAAAACTGATATCGTTGGCAATATTG
>Ga0307994_1000521_pt1 | contig 26817 bp, 28 predicted proteins | sample EllFjometagen261_FD_203171 | JGI IMG/M metagenome (GOLD analysis project Ga0307994, IMG submission 203171) | Marine microbial communities from Ellis Fjord, Antarctic Ocean - #261 | ecosystem: Environmental > Aquatic > Marine > Unclassified | place: Southern Ocean | collected 2014-11-02 | reverse complement strand
AAAATATGGATATATCTAAAATACAAAACCAGCTTGAAAAGTTTGCAATTGAGAGAGACTGGGAGCAATTTCATACGCCAAAAAATTTAGCAATGGCGCTAAGTGTAGAGGCTTCAGAACTTGTCGAGATATTTCAGTGGCTCAAGCCCGAAGAATCTAGCTCTCCCGATGAAAAACAGATTGAGGCAATTAATGCTGAAGTAGCTGATGTTGCAATGTACTTGCTTCGTTTTTGCAGTATTTTGGAGATTGACTTAGAGAAGGCGATTGAAGATAAGTTAGTAAAAAATGCAGAGAAATATCCAGTCAATTTATCAAAGGGCAATGCACAGAAATATAATCAAAGGGAAGATTAGTTATATTTCAACCTTGTTACATTCGTATGGCTTACCTGTTGAAGGCTGAAGATTAATATAATCATCAGATAGGACAACAATCTCTTCAGATCTTTTATCATTAAGAGTAAATTGATCTTCCATATTAAAGTACTCATCAAGCCATGGATGGTTCCTATTAACAACTTTAATAGAATCAATCATGCTTACTAAGCTTTGATCATCAATTTCCCAAAGCCCAGTTCCAAGGGCGCTGTAATTTACTTTAACTATATTTTCTTCGACTGGAAAGTCAACAATTAGTTGACCAAAGCTATTCCAGGTCCCATCTTTCTTATATCTTATAAATTCCAAAGCGGTATAACCAGGCCACGAATCTTTGCAAATCCAGTTACCTAGAATTTCAGTCTCATAATAACGAGGAGACATTGCTGCTGATGCAGAAGTGTTAAAGATTAGAGCTGCAAGAATAGTCAGTAAGTATTTCATAGACAGCAGTTTAGATTAGTATTTGATAAACCTATGTGAATTATTGATGAATTTTAGAAGAATTTGTCATCTTTTTTTATGCTCCTCAGCCATCTTTATAATTTTATTGCTGACAGTTTCTTTGAAAATAAATGGCAAGATTGAGTGAATGATGGCGATAATGAAAAGCCCCAAAAGCGTAAAGCTGTATTTCCACGCCCCCCAGAGATGCTGAAAGTAGTTATATCCAAACTCATTGGGATGCTTAGTAAAAATATTATTCATATAAGTGCTAATGAAGTTTATTTAAGATATTAAGTATAAAGAATTTGAGTAACAAGGTTAAATTTTTGTAATAAAATAAACTTTTTTGAATAAATTACTATTTATATAAAGGATAAAAGTAATGCCTAAAGTTCTAACGAATCATCAGATTGAACAATATCATGACGAAGGCTTTATATCTCCAGTAAGAGTTATTTCTGAAAAAGATGCCTTATCTATTAAAAGCCAACTTGAAGAAGTAGAGGCAGAATACCCTGAGGAGATTAATGCAGAGAGCCGCAATAATTTGCATCTCTCATTTTCTTTTTTAGATGCGCTTGCTCACAACACTACTATAGTAAATGCGATAGAAGATCTTATTGGTCCTGATATTGCCCTTTGGGCGTCTGTTATGTTTATTAAAGAGCCTTCCTCTAAGCAGTTCGTTAGTTGGCATCAAGATGCAACTTATATGGGACTCGACAGCTTTGAATTTCCAACACCATGGATTGCGCTAAGTCCTAGTAACCTAGAGACGGGCTGTATGACTATGATTTCAGGTAGTCACAAATTAGAAATACAAAAGCATGAGGATACTTATGCTGAAAACAATATCTTAACCAGAGGTCAAGCTATTAAAAGTGTAGATCAAAGTAAGGCTGTTGATCTAATATTAAGACCAGGTGAAATGTCGATCCATCATGGTGCAATTATTCATGGCTCTCAGCCTAATAAGAGCAATCAAAGGAGGATAGGATTCTCTCTTCAATCGTACGTTCCACCATCAATAAAACAGGTGGTTGGCAGAAATATGTGGACTCATATTAGAGGTCAAAAAAGGAATGATGTAGACGGATTTTTTTTAGATCGACCTAAATATAATATGGATCCAATAACTGTTTCTCAAAGGAAAATTGCAGAAGAAAATATATCAGATATTCTCTATAAGGGCGCAAAATTAAAGCGTAAATACTAGGTATTTTTTTTAAGAAAGTCTACAATTTTAATAACTCCATTCTTAGTTTGAGTGGGGCTTAATATGTCACCTAAAATACCATGTTTTGATGGGTCATCTTCGCTGGTGAGGATTGGGCTATAAACTGTAACATTGACGCCCATTTTTGAAATAATTTTTCGTGTTGCCTTGCTAGATACAATTTTATCTTCATCTGAAAACCAAAATAGCATCGGTAATTTTATTTTGCTGTGTTTGGTTTTTGAGGCTGCAACAACTGAGTCTTTGACTGCAAATAATGCATGAGTTGGGTATTTAGTCGTCCAGCATCTTTCATGTTCAGCATTTTTTGCAACAAAAGAGTGCTCCTTTCCAAACAAAAAAGGTACAAGCCATTTTGCTCCAGGGATTCTAAGTATATGAGCTTTATAAGAGATAGGACCAAAGTTAGGTGAGACATAAATTACAGCTTTAATTTTTAGATGCTGCTCAAGGATTGTATGAATTAATGAGCATCCAGTTGAGGATCCAATCAATATAATACTATCACCCAGTATTCCTCCAATTCTAATAGCTTCCTTTGTATCTTTAATCCAATCTTTTAAAGTTGCATCTGCAAGAGACTGACCATCTTGTCCATGACCTGTGAGTCTTGTAAAAAAAACATTCGCCTTAATCTCATTAGCAACATTTTCAATTACTGGGCTTAGTTCAGCTCGAGTTGCTGAAAAACCATGTATAAAAACTAAGCTTAATTTTGTCTTAATAGATGGCTTGTGAGCCCATAGAATTTTTTTTTCTATATTTGGACGTAAATTTTGAAACTTCCCTTCGCCCACTTTAATGGATTGGTCTAGCGAACTAATATCTGACATTTTTTTTGCAATATATTAAATTTGTTTATAAATTAATTATAGCTTCCAATTTTTTTTAAATTATTTTTTTATTTTGTTTACAAAAAGATTACTAATATAAATACTTAATGTATACAAAAAGTGTATACTTAATATTAGCTAGTAAATTAATAAATCTTTAGATGGGCAAATACGTAACAAAAAATCAAAAAGTGGATGAAAAGAGGGTAGTCAGCGTTAGGATTCGCAGACCTATTTTTGAGGCATTCAAAGGCGCATCAATTGCTGCAGAGCAGTTCGGATACAGTATGACTCTTTCTGGCGTTTTTGAGACTGCTATGGAGGATGCGATTTCTGAATTTAAAGATATTAGTGGTGTCGATTATCAAGATATTACTACGTCAAAACTAAATAAGAATTGGGAAAGTAAATATAAGGCATCCCTAAAAGTCTCAAAGGGCAATCTGCGCAAACGAGATAAATAAATTAATTTTGATTAGGAGTGAAAATCAATGTCAGAAAGTAGTGTGATTAAACAGTTAAAAGATTTAAGAAAGGATTTAGACAAGGAGTCTAAATTGCTTCATGAACAAATGGAGTTACCATTAAATGGGGCCGTAGTGAAAAATGCCTGTTTAGATAATAATTCGATACAACTTAATAAGGGAGTTGCATTTTCTAAATGGGTTAGAAAGCTATCATCTCAATTTGAGGCGGTAGACCCGTTTTATAAATAAAACTTATTTAAGACAAGTTAATTGTTTTTTTTGGCCAGTTCCAATTAATAAGGGTACTGGCAACTCCAGCCATTATCATTAGACCACCAATCGCCATTGACGATGTAAATTTTTCATCAAGAAGAATCATTCCTGCAATAATTGAGGTGATTGGAAGGAGCATCAAGAAGGGTGATACTTTGCTTACATCCACACTGCTCAATAAGTGATACCAAACGCTGTAACCCAATACAGTCATAATTAATGCTAAATATAGAATTATTGACCAGTCAATATAGCTCGCAGTTGTTATTGCAAGCCATTGTCCATCCTCAATTATTAAAGATGCAATAAGCATTTGTGGGGTGGCCATTATTGCAACCCAGGCTAATATAGTAATACCTGAGATTCCCTTCAGTCTACTTACCATGATTTGAGCAATTGCCCAAACTGCTGAACCCACTATTAAAAGTAAGACGCTATCAAGCTGACCATCAAGTCTTGGCTCTCCTGCAATAATGATGACGCCAATAACTGCTAGTCCCATTCCTAACGACCTAGTAATGCCAAGCTTTTCTTTTAATAGAAAAACCCCCATAAGCGCTAATATTGGCCCCTCCAGTTGAACTAAAATAGCGCCTGTAGAGGCGTCAATACCTCTTAAGCCGTTATAGGTAAGACCATACTGAATTGTTGAGCCAATAAGGGCAACCATAAAAATCTCACGCATATGACCCCATGGCGGCTTTGTAAACCAAACAAGAACTAAGCCCGCTATTCCAAATCGAATTGACATAATTAGGAGCGTAGGAAACTGCTCTAAACCAATCTTTGCAAGAGTAAAACCAAGTCCCCAGGTAATAGGAACAATAAGTGCTAATAGAATTTGCTTAGAGGTCATTATAAATTTTTTTTAAGCAATAAAAAAGGAGGTCAATTATGACCTCCTTTTAAAGACTAAATGTTTTTATTTTTCTTATCTAGACTTGGCAAAAAAACCAATTGCAAAAAGAGCGGTTATTGCTGTGCTAATCCAATCCATAGCAGCACCAGGCGCGGCGCCAGAAATTAGTATTTGATATAGCTGAAGTAGTACGAATAAAGCCGCAACAAGACCAACAGATTTTGCAGCAGTTTTTAGCTGATCTTCACTTGTCCAATTAGGTAAGCCAAAGGAAAGAATTGCAATACCTGTCATTGCAGTTCCAGCTGCCTGGGCTAATGCAGTAAGACCAGTAGATGGCGCCCATCCATACATTGCAAACATCATATTTGGCATAAAGACTAGTTGTATAGCCCAGAGCAGAGCAAAAGCTGCATTAAGCCTAAAAATTAAAGATAAACTCATTGTATTCCCCTTTGATTGTGAAAAAAATAACTTCTACTTATCTAAATTAAAACATAAGAAAGTTACTAATAATTATACCAAAATAGAAAAGTTAAAAACAAAAAAAAGAGATCATATTGATCTCCTTTTAAGTAATTTAAGATAAAAAGTTAATTAACTCCAACCAGTAACTACTTTGACTTCAATGAACTCTTTAAGACCAAAAGAGCCACCTTCACGGCCAATCCCTGAGTGCTTATAGCCGCCAAATGGAGACCCAAGGGCCAAACTTCTTCCATTTACCTCAACAACACCAGAAAGCAGTCTTTTTGATACTCGTTTGGCTTTCTCTGGGTCTTGTGTTTGAATATAATTTTCTAAACCATATGGAGTGTCATTGGCAATTTCAATCGCTTCTTCTTCAGTATCAAAAGGAATCATTGAAAGAACTGGGCCAAAAATTTCAGTCCGAGCAATCGTCATTTGATTGTTAACATCAGCAAAAATAGTTGGTTTAACAAAGTAACCTGTCTCTAAACCTTCTGGTTTTCCAGTGCCACCAGCAATAAGAGTAGCATTTTCATCAATACCAGTCTGAATCAAGGCTTGAATTTTGTCAAACTGAAGTTGCGATACAACTGGGCCCATGTGTCTTCCTTGTTTAGAGGCAATATCAACAATGGTTGAGTTTGCAGTTTCTTTAGCAATAGCGACTGCTTGATCATAAATAGGTCTCTCTACAAGCATTCTTGTTGGGGCGTTGCACGACTGTCCAGTATTGTTAAAGCAATGCCTAACGCCTCTTTTTACTGCCTTTTCATCTGCATCAGCAAAAATAATATTAGCTCCTTTGCCGCCTAACTCTAATCCTACTCTTTTAAAATCATCGGCCGCGTTATGAGAAATCAAAGCACCCGCTCTAGTGGAGCCTGTAAAAGAAACCATATCCACATCGGTGTGTGAAGTCAGCTGACTTCCAACTCCAACGCCATCTCCATTTACAAGGTTAAATACCCCTGCAGGGCAGCCAGCTTCTTCAAGCATTTCAGCAAAAATCATTGAGTCTAACGGGGCAAGTTCTGAAGGCTTTAAGATCATTGTGCAGCCAGCAGCAAGAGCAGGAATAACCTTAAGTGCTACTTGACTTATTGGCCAATTCCAGGGGGTAATTAGTGCACAAACTCCCTTTGGTCCATATATTAATTGATTATCTGAATCATCAAGCTGCTCTTCAAATTCAAATTTTCTAAGTTGATTTAAAAAATCTTCAATCGCTTCTGTTCCACTAGGAGCTTGAGATGTTTTGGCAAAATCTATAGGCGCACCCATCTCCATTGAAATTACTTCAGCCATGTCATCCATTCTTCTTTCGTAGATAGCATAAAGTCTCTCTAATAGCGCTATTCTATCAACTTTTGTTGAAGCTGACCATGAAGGCAATGCAGCCCTTGCAGCTGCAACAGCAGCATCTGTATCTGCTTGAGAGCCAAGAGAAATGACCGCACAAATAGTTTCATCGGAAGGATTAATTACATCACAGTCATTTTTAGTTGAAGGATTGACCCACTGGCCATTAATATAAAATTTTCTTTTATCTAACATTTTTATCTCCTAATTAGAGGGCAAAGAATATATTAAGAATTTTTTGATGTCAAGCAAAAAATATTAAGCACACGTGTCTTTAAATGCTCGCTAATTTTTCAACCGATAATTTAATGTTATCCATGCTTGTTGCAAAAGATAATCTAACATAACCTGGGGCGCCAAAGGCAGAGCCTGGAACAACAGCTAAACTCAGCTTTTCAAGACAATAAGTTGAAAACTCAACGTCATCTTTAAGGCCAATTCTTTCAATCAGACCCTGAACTTTTGGAAAAGAATAGAAAGCGCCACCAGATCTTGGACACTCAATACCATCAATAGCGTTCAAACTATCAACTAGGAACTCATGTCGACTCTCAAAAGCCTCAACCATCATGTTAATGAATGACTGATCACCAGTGATTGCCTCAAGAGCGGCAGCTTGTGAAATTGAGCTTGGGTTGGAAGTTGACTGGCCTTGAATCTTTTTCATTGCTTTAATAACTGTTTCAGGACCAGCAGCGTAACCAATTCTCCAGCCAGTCATGGCATATGCTTTAGAGACGCCATTGAGAATTACAATTCTTTCTTTAAGTTCTGGGCACGCCATTGCAATATTTACAAAGTCGTCATCACCCCATCGAATATGTTCATAAATATCATCACTGATAGTAAGAACATTTGGGTGTCTTTTAAGAACTTCTCCAAGAGCTTTAATTTCTGATTCGCTGTAAACAGAGCCTGTCGGATTAGAAGGGCTGTTAAGAACAAAAAGTTTTGATTTATCGGTTATGCTATCTTCAAGTTGTTCGGGAGTGATTTTAAAGTCTTGCTCTAAGCCCGCTTCAATAAAGACTGGGGTTGCATCAGCAAGAATTGCCATATCTGGGTATGAGACCCAGTAAGGTGTTGGTATGATAACCTCATCACCTTCATTTAGAATTGCTTGACATAGATTGTAAAAAACTTGCTTACCACCGCAAGAAACCATGACTTCATTTAGTGAGTAGTCTAGTCCATTCTCTCTCTTAAATTTTTCACAAATTGCTTTTTTGAGTTCTACTGTTCCGTCTGCTGGCGTGTATCGAGTCTCTCCAGAGCCGATAGCTTGAATGGCTGCTTTTTGAATATTAATAGGGGTGTCAAAATCTGGCTCACCAGAACCCATCGAAATTATTTGTATTCCTTGCGATTTTAATTCTTTGGCTTTATCACTGACAGCCATAGTTGCAGATGGTTTAACTTTTTGTACACGATTTGATAAGATAGTTGACATTTACTGTGCTCTTTAAATGGTTTAAAATTAAGGGTTTTATTTTAATCAAAAACTGCCGATAATGGCTAGAAAATTTCAACTGAAATCTAATTTCTCACCTAAGGGTGATCAGCCAAAAGCTATTCAAACGCTGCTAGACGGAATTGCAGCTGGAGAAAAGTATCAAACTCTGGTTGGGGTTACAGGTTCAGGTAAGACATTTACTCTTGCAAATGTTATAGAAAAGAGTCAAAAACCAAGCCTGATTATGGCTCCTAATAAAACCTTAGCTGCCCAGCTTTATAGTGAAATGAAGGAGTTCTTTCCTAATAACGCTGTTGAATATTTTGTTTCTTATTACGATTATTATCAGCCAGAGGCGTATGTACCTGCCTCAGATACATTTATTGAGAAAGATGCGTCGATAAACGAGCAGATAGAGCAAATGAGGCTCTCTGCCACAAAATCTCTTCTTGAGCGTAAAGACGTAATAATTATCGCAAGTGTCTCCGCTATCTATGGACTTGGAGATCCTGAGAGTTATATGAAGATGCTTCTGCATTTAACTGTTGGAGAGGTTGCAAAGCAGAGAGAAATTCTTGCAACATTATCTAAAATGCAGTATTCAAGAAATGACGTTACATTAATTCGTGGCCATTTTAGAGTCAAGGGTGAGGTAATTGATATATTTCCAGCAGACTCCGAAGAGAGGGCAATTCGAATTGAGATGTTTGATGATGAGGTGGAAAACCTTTCGTGGTTTGACCCATTAACAGGTGAAAAATTAAAGTCCCTTCAAAGAGTTACTATTTATCCAAAGACTCACTATGTAACCCCTAAATCAACCATCTTAAATATTCTTGATGACATAAAGGTGGAACTTGGAATTCGAAAAAAAGAACTGCTATCTCAAAATAAGCTGGTTGAGGATCAGCGCCTTTCACAAAGAGTTGCACAGGATATGGAGATGATGAGAGAGCTTGGATACTGCTCTGGTATTGAGAATTACTCTCGCTACTTATCGGGTCGCAAGCCAGGTGAGCCACCACCAACTTTATTCGATTATATGCCAGAAGATTCTTTAATTATTTTGGATGAATCTCACGTTACAGTTAGTCAAATAGGGGCAATGTATAATGGCGATAGGGCCCGCAAAACAACACTCGTAGATTTTGGGTTTCGTTTGCCATCGGCTCTAGACAATAGGCCACTTAGATTTGAAGAATTTTCTGAAAGATTGAGCCATTGCATTATGGTTTCAGCGACTCCAGCAAAATTTGAACTAGAGGTCTCAACTGTTATTGCTGAGCAAGTTGTTAGGCCTACGGGTTTGTTAGATCCAGGTATAGATATTAGACCCGTTGAGACCCAGGTGGATGATTTACTTTCTGAAATTCATAAAAGAGTTGCTGTTAAAGAAAGAGTTCTCGTGACAACACTGACTAAGAAAATGTCGGAGCAGCTTAGCGATTATTTAAACGATCATAATGTTAAAGTCAGATATCTACATTCTGACATTGATACCATTGAAAGAGTTGAAATTATTCGGGACTTACGTCTCGGTGTTTTTGACGTTTTGGTTGGAATAAATCTTTTAAGGGAAGGACTGGATATTCCTGAAGTCTCTTTGGTTGCAATCTTGGATGCTGATAAAGAGGGTTTCTTGAGATCAGAGCGATCATTAATACAAACGATGGGTAGGGCTGCAAGAAATATTAACGGAAGCGTCATTCTTTACGCTGACAGGATAACTAACTCAATACAAAGGGCGATGGACGTTACAACAGATAGAAGAAATAAGCAAGAAGCTTATAACAAAAAATACGGGATAATACCTAAAGGAGTTATTAAGCCGATTGTCGATATTTTGGATACCGATCTTTCAGCCTCTGATATAGATGAGTTAATCTCTGAAACTGTCCATGTGAAATTGTCACCTGTTCAGCTTTCGAAAGAACTTAAACGCCTTGAAAAAGAGATGTATAAATTTGCTGAGGATTTAAAATTTGAGCAAGCAGCGGATACTAGAAACCAAATAAAACGATTAAGAGATGGCCAATTTAAATAATATGACTTTAAATATTACTGAGATCTTCTATTCTCTGCAAGGCGAGGCAAGAGAGGTAGGAATTCCAACTGTTTTTGTGCGGCTTACCGGATGCCCATTAAGGTGTAATTATTGTGATACTGCATATGCATTCAAAGGGAACAACCCTTTGTCAATAGAACAGATTGTATCTGAAATTTCAAAGTATAAAACACACTATGTTTGCGTTACGGGCGGAGAGCCGATGGCACAGAGTAACTGTCTGGGTTTGTTAGACACTCTGATTGAAAAAGGATATAAAGTGTCAATGGAAACAAGTGGCAGTATTGATATTTCAGAGGTAAATAAAAATGTGTCTATTGTCATGGATCTTAAGACACCTTCTTCCACAGAGCAACATCAAAATAGATATGAAAATATTGCGCTTCTAGAAAACAAAGATCAACTCAAGTTTGTTATTGCCTCAAAGTCAGATTTTGATTGGTGTTGCTCTATCCTAGAGAATAATGAGATTTTATCAGATGTCCTTTTTTCACCTGTTTATGAAAGCTTAAAGCCGACTCAATTAGCAGACTGGATTTTAGAAAAACAACTTAATGTTCGTCTTCAGGTTCAATTACATAAGATTCTTTGGGGCGACGAAAAAGGAAAATAGTTAACCTTAAAAATCAACTATCAGTTAAGCAAGCATCCAGTCTAGAAGTAAAAAACATATTATATTTTTACGTTTGGACGGTACCTTCAATTCTAGCCTTTGCCTTGTCAATAGCTACATGATATTGGGGGTCTTCAAGTACGTTTACTTCCACTAAATGTTTGGCTGTTTTTAGTAGCAATCTACACTCTTCACTTAGATGAATCAAATGAAGCGTTTTCCCAGCCTTTTGGTAACGATCAGCAAGCTTATCAATTGCCTCGATAGCAGAATGATCAATGACTCTTGAATCTTCAAAATCTATATAGACATTCTCAGGGTCTTCCTTGGGATTAAAGATAGCATGAAAAGTATTGATTGAGGCAAAAAATAGAGCGCCATGGAGTTTATAAGTCTTTTCTCCGGCCGATTCATTTTCTTCAATAGATTGTATTTTTCCAGCAGACTGCCAGGCATATGATAGCGCTGACATAATAACTCCTGTAATAACTGCAAGCGCTAAGTTATCAGTTAATACCGTTATTACTGCAACCGCTATTCCTACAGTTATATCAGGCATTGGAACTTTACCAAACAATCGAAACGAGCCCCACTCAAAGGTACCAATGACGACCATCATCATGACGCCTATTAGTACGGCAACTGGAATCATTTCTATGTATTTGGAGAGGTAGAGTATAAAAAATAGTAATACCACCGATGCCACTATTCCAGAGAGCCTTCCCCGTCCGCCTGATTTAATATTAATCAGACTTTGTCCAACCATTGCGCAGCCACCCATTCCGCCAAAAAGGCCTGTAACCGTGTTTGCAACTCCTTGCCCAATACATTCGCGATTTGGCTGACCTGTAGTTTCTGTTAAATCGTCAATTAAGTTCAGTGTTAACAGGCTTTCAATAAGGCCAACTAGCGCCATAATCATCGCATAAGGGAAGATAATTTTAAGCATCTCAAAATCAATTGGAACATCTGGAAAGTGGAATGGAGGGAATACGCCACCAATAGGAGATATGTCGCCAACTGTTCTAGTATCAAGACCTAGAAATATAACTGCAACTGTACCAATTACAATAGCCACTAATGTTGAAGGAACTGCTCGTGTGAGTTTTGGTAAAAAATGGATTATGATCATTGTAATTGCAACGATAACTAGCATAAGTATTAAAGGGGCTCCAGTAATCCATTCGCCTGCAACCTTAAACTGTTTTACCTGCGATAAAAAGATGACAATTGCTAGGCCATTTACGAACCCTAAAAAAACTGGGTGGGGAACAAGCCTAATAAATTTACCCATTCTTAACAAACCAAAAACAATTTGAATAAGTCCGGTTAATACAACGGCTGCAAATAGGTACTCTACTCCATGAAGCGCAACCAGCGTTCCAATGACAACTGCAATTGCTCCTGTGGCACCAGAAATCATTCCAGGTCTTCCACCAAGGATAGATGTAACTAGTCCAATAGTGAATGCAGCATAGAGCCCAACCAAAGGATTTAATCCAGCCAAAAGGGCAAATGCAACCGCTTCAGGAACAAGCGCTAAAGCAACTGTAAGTCCAGATAATATATCGTTTTTTGCGTTACTAGGAACGCGCTTATGAATTAGCTTAAACATTTTTTCCTTTTAGATTGACTTGTAACTAAGGCTTTACAGCAGGCACAGTCGGAGTGGAAGATGTGACATCAGCGTTTTGAGCGCGATGCCTTAGTGCGTGATCCATTAGCGTAATTGCAAGCATTGCTTCGGCAATCGGAGTGGCTCTAATCCCGACGCAAGGGTCGTGCCTCCCAGTGGTACTAATTTCAGTGGCTTTACCATCTTTATCAATGCTATCAGCTGTAAGCCTGATACTTGAGGTTGGCTTTAGGGCAATCGAAATTAAAAGGTCTTGACCTGAGCTGATTCCGCCAAGTATTCCGCCAGAGTTATTCGAGGTAAAGCCTTCAGGAGTAATTGGGTCTCTATGAGCTGAGCCTTTTTGATTGACGGCATCAAATCCAGCACCTATTTCAATTCCTTTTACAGCGTTAATGCTCATCATTGCATGAGCAATATCAGCATCAAGTCTGTCAAAAATTGGCTCGCCTAGACCTGTGATCATGTTACTTACGACGATATTAATTCTTGCGCCAATCGAATCTCCAGACTTTCTAAGATTATCCATATAGTCTTCTAGCTCACTAACTTTACTTGCATCAGGACAAAAGAAAGGATTGTTGTGAACTTCCTTCCAATCAAAGTTATCGAAAGTTATTGGCCCTAATTGAGAGACGTACCCACGAATCTCAATGCCATACTTTTCTTTTAGGTATTTTTTAGCAATTCCTCCAGCAGCAACCCTTATGGCAGTTTCTCTTGCAGATGATCGGCCACCACCACGATAATCCCTAATCCCATATTTTTGTTGATAGGTAAAATCTGCATGACCTGGCCTAAATGAGTTTGCAATTTTTGTGTAGTCTCTTGGTCTTTGATCTGTATTTTCAATCAAAAGAGCAATAGGGGTTCCAGTAGTAATGCCTTCAAAAGTTCCAGAAAGGATTTTAATTGTGTCTGACTCTCTTCTTTGTGTTGTATGCCTTGAGCTTCCTGGCTTTCTAAGATCTAGATCACCTTGAAGGTCTTCTTCCTTGAGTGCCATTCCTGGAGGGCAGCCATCTACAATACCTACAAGAGCATCACCATGACTTTCGCCAGCGGTTGTTAGTGTGAATAGTTTTCCAAATGAATTGCCAGACATTGTCTATTGATGAACGTTACTTAGATGGCGTATATTATACCAGTGACAGCTTATATTTCGAATAAGATTAATTCAGTGTGAAGATAAAGAACTTCTTTTAAAAAGTATTGGTAGCTATTAAATAGATTTATTTAAGAAAGTCATCAAAGTAGAAGTAATTAACTCCAGGCTTACTAGCAACTTTTAAAACCATAGTCTTAGCAAGAGATTCTGCTTTAACACTTCTATATTTACTTGCAGTTCCAATTAAAAAGAGATCCATTATCTTGGCAAGCTTTATTGCGATTTTTTCAGCTAGTCTTTTTTCAGAACGATCTCCAACTAAAAAACTAGGCCTAAATATATTTACAGTTGAAAAGCCAAGACTTTGAATGGACTCTTCAACCTCACCCTTTGTTCTTAGATAAAAATTTTTTGAAGAGCTGTTTGCACCTATACAAGAAATAAGACTCAATGTTTCAGCGCCAGATTCTTTGGATTTTTTAGCAATACTCAGACAGTAATCTATATCAACTTTTCTAAAATTCTCTTGACTCCCAGCAGTTTTAATTGTTGTTCCAAGACAAATAAATACATTGTTGCAAGCAGGGAGAGATCCATTTTTTTCAAAAGTATCAAAATCAATAATCATTTCCGTAATATTGGATGGGAGGTTGGGAATTGTCCTTCGAGTTAGAGCAATAGCGCTCAGTTTTTTATTAGAAAGCACTTTAATAATATTTCCACCTATAAGGCCAGTAGAGCCTGCAATAATTGAAGTAGTCACCGTAAGAAGTATTTAAAGATTAGTTTGAATATATTATGGTAAAGCTATTTCAATGTTGCTCATGTCTTTATCAACGTCGATTTTCATCTTGTCGAACTTAGGAGCGCCCATTCCGCTAAATTGATAAAAACCCGCTGGCTCCTTAGGAATAAAGAAAAAGAAGTCCAATTTACCATTACCATTTTCATCTTCAAATGAAGCTAATGCGTATGGACCCGATGGAACTTTCATACTCCAAGAAACATCACAAGTGCCACTTTTACTAGGCTCATAAATTTTTTCTTGACTATGATTCATACCTTTCCATCCTGACTCTTCATAAATAAGAACATGGACCGAATTTTTAGTTGAGCACCCAGTAACTGTTCCACTAACAGTATGCAAGTGATCATCTGCTTTTGAAATATTTATAAAGGCTTGTAAAGCAAATAGAGATAAAAATACAGTAAATAGTTTGAAATTTAGTTTCATAATTGAGCTTAAAAATTAAATTTAATTTAACATTTTAGATGACAGAGTTGAGATTTTAGTGAATTTTTTATGAGTTTTAAATGAAAATTTAAATATAATTTAAGGTAGGTAATATTCTTATTTATTCAATTAAGTGTCGCTATCAAAAAAATCAATTACTGAATCTAACCCACTATGGTTAATGACTATATTACAGTTTTCTTGTACTATAGGCTTTGCGTGATACGCAACAGAAAGTCCAGCAATTTTCATCATTTCCAAATCATTAGCACCATCACCAATTGCAATGACTTGATTTCTTTCCAAATAATAGAGGTTGCAAAGTTCATTCACATAATTAGCTTTTTCTCTAGCATCAATAACTTTCCCCAACACTTCTCCAGTAAGGCAATTATTAACAATCTCAACATTATTAGCTCGAAAAGTATCTAGACCAAGCTGCCTATGAAGTCTCTCGGCAAAATACTCTAAGCCGCCTGAAACAACTGCTGACTTAACTTGAATTGATTTGAAAAAATTAATGAGTTCAAGTGCTCCAGGATTTAATTTTAAGTGATTGTTGTAAACTGTTTCAAACGAAGCAATACTAACTCCCTTAAGGATTGAGACTCTTTTTTTAAATGATTTGGTAAAGTCTAGATTGCCTTGCATGGCTTGTTCGGTAATTAAAGCCACTTCATTTGACATACCTGTTGCTTTTGCAATTTCATCAATTGTTTCAATATTAATGAGAGTTGAATCCATGTCGCTAACTAAAAGCCGAACTTTTGAAAAATTAAATTCCTTATTTAATAGATTAAGATCGATTTTATGAGTAAGCCTTAGTTGATTAATACTAATATTATTATTTGTATGTATTCGAAAGTGGCTTGTACGTTGCTCTAACTCACCTTCAAGGATCAGTGAAAGCTCTTCAGCCATTACTAAATCTTGGCTGTGCATAATGAGTGTTTTCATTAATATAGTTAAGTATTTTTAAAAAAAAGTGTAATTTATATGAATTTTACAGGATTAAAAAGTCTTGGAAATTTACAAAGTGTGAGTTAATAAGTATGTTCAATTGCAACAATTTGACACAAAGGAAAATAGTAACCCAGATTTCATTGGGTATAATTACTTTCATGGCTAACGAAGGCTATTATTGATAAAACATTGACGTTCAGATGGGCTTAATAATTTTAAGTGCAGCTGAGCGTTTTTTTTTACTTAAATTTTTTTAAACAAAATTATCTACTATGACTCAAACATACAATTTTAGTGCTGGACCAGCAATGCTTCCCACTCAAGTTCTTCAAAAAATTCAACAAGAGCTGATTGAATACGAAAATTCTAAAGCTTCAGTTATGGAAATTTCTCATAGAGGGGTTGATTTTATGGAGGCAGCTCAAAAATCTGAGAGGGATTTAAGAGATCTTTTGAAGATTCCTAGTAATTACAAGGTATTGTTTCTTCAGGGCGGTGCTTCTGCACAATTTTCAATGGTACCAATTAACCTATTGAGAGGAAAGTCTAAAGCGAGCTATGCTAATACTGGCCATTGGTCCGTTAAAGCAATTGCTGAAGGGATGCGTTATTGTGAGGTTAATGTTTGTACAGATAGTTCAGAAAATAAATTTACTGATATTCAGGATTTTAAAAATTGGAATATTGAGCCTGGTTCTGCTTATCTTCATTACACGCCAAATGAAACAATTGCTGGATTAGAGTTTGATTATATCCCTGATGTTGATATTCCCTTAGTTGCCGATATGTCTTCAACGATTCTTTCTCGAGAAATTGATGTTTCTAAATATGGGGTTATTTATGCAGGTGCTCAAAAAAATATTGGTCCGGCAGGTTTAACTATTGTAATTGTTAGGGAAGACTTAATCGGTAATGTTGTTAGTGATCAGCCAAAACTCTTTGATTATTCAACTCAAGCAAACAACGAATCAATGTTTAATACTCCTGCTACTTTTCCATGGTATGTTGCTGGACGCGTTTTTGAGTGGCTGAAAGAGCAAGGTGGATTAAGTGCAATACAAAAAATAAACCAGACAAAAGCACAAACTCTCTATAAAGCAATTGACACTTCTGATTTCTATTCAAACCCAGTTTCAATAAAATACCGCTCTTGGATGAATGTACCATTTTTGCTTGCAGATGATAGTCTTAATGGATTATTTTTAGAGCGGGCAAAAGAAGTAGATTTGCTTGCGCTTAAAGGCCATCGCAGTGTTGGCGGAATGAGGGCGAGTATTTATAATGCGATGCCGCAAGAGGGTGTCGATGCTTTGGTTAATTTTATGAATGATTTTGAAAAGGATTTTGGATAATGGTTAAAGTACAAGTATTAAATAATATTTCACCTTTAGGTTTGGATAAGTTTTCTAAAGATATTTATGATGTTTCAACAAGAGACAATGATCCAGATGCCATTTTAGTGCGAAGTGCGAAGATGCATGAATTAGAGATTGGTGAAAATCTAAAGGCTGTTGGCCGAGCTGGGGCTGGTGTAAATAATATTCCACTTGAAAAAATGAGCGATAAAGGTGTGGTTGTTTTTAATACACCTGGAGCAAATGCTAATGCAGTTAAAGAGCTCGTTATCTCTTCAATGCTGCTTGCAAGTCGAAATATTTGTCAGGCATGGGATTATGTTAACAACCTTCCTCTTGAGAACCTTAAGGCAACTGTTGAAGATGGTAAAAAACAATACTCTGGCTCAGAATTGCCAGGAAAGACATTAGGAATTGTAGGCCTTGGTGCTATTGGTGTTGAGATTGCAAATGCAGCTTATACGCTTGGTATGGACGTTATTGGTTTTGATCCATCAATTACTAAGAAAAATGCTTGGAAAATATCCGCTGAAGTTGAAGAAGCGCTTACTATAGAAGAGTTATTTTCAAAGAGTGACTTTGTTTCATTTCATGTTCCACTAGTTGACGCTACTAAAAACTTATTAAATGCAAAACGCATTGCTTTATTACCCAATGGATCTGTAATTATTAACTTGTCAAGAGATGGAATTGTTGATGAAGATGCATTAATGAAAGCACTTGATTCTGGAAAGGTGAAGTATTACGTCACTGATTTTCCAATTAATGACAAAAAAAATCATGATAGAGTTATTGCGCTTCCTCATCTTGGGGCTTCCACATCTGAGGCAGAGGATAATTGCGCAGTTATGATAGCTAAGCAAATTAAAGATTATCTTGAAAATGGAAATATTGTGAATTCTGTAAACTTTCCTGATGCAAGGATGCCCAGAGATGGTAAAGAGCGATTAGCTATTACCCATAGAAATATTCCGAATATGGTTCGTCAAATAACAAAGGTCATAGCTGAGGAAGAGGCCAATATTCTTGATATGATCAACAAGTCTAGAGGAGATTTTGCCTACACACTTATCGATCTTGAAAATGAAATTTCTGATACTGCTATTGAAAATATAAAACGAGTCGAGGGGATCTTGACAGTAAGAGCTCTTTAAGTTTGGTGCCCTGGTCAAGATTCGAACTTGAGACCCCTCGCTTAGGAGGCGAGCGCTCTATCCAGCTGAGCTACCAAGGCAAGGGGTATATTATTGCCACTTATGAGTAATTATTCAAGCTATTATTTGATTAATAATATATTTATCTTCCAAGTAGTCAACTTCTATCCTTTTAAGAGTGTTTTCTTTAACTAATACTAATGATGGAAAGCCATTGATTGGTAGTAATTTAACCTCATTAATTTCTTTAAGAAGAGTTTTATTAACCTTCTGTGATGCAAGGTCTGCAATAAATACTTCTCTATTTAGTCCAATTTCTAAAGCAATTTTAATCAAAGTGTCTTTATTGGAAGGATTTTGAGCTTTCAAATAATATGCATTTTGAATACCTTCAGTCATTAAAACTTCAAATTTAGTGTGTTGCAATCTGGCAGAGATCACCGCTCTGCAAGCAGGATATGTTGATCGTCTAGGTTCGTTTAAAGACCAGAAGTCATAATTAAATTCTATACCTGGAACTACTTCTTGAATTTTCGTCCAATTTTCTTGGACATACTTACGAGTCTCTAGAGGCATAGGTTTATCACTATCTTGTGCAAGACCACCTAACAAATAGATTACTTTGATATTACTTGGTAATGCTTTCAAAACTTTATACCATGTTGGTCGAAATGCCCAGCACCAAGAGCACATTGGGTCATGAATATGATATAAGATATTATTAGTTAATTTCAATGATGAATTACTAAAAAAGTATATAATTTATATTATAGGGGTTAAATATTATTGGAGCACACTTATGCGAGTCATCTTTAAAAGTTCACTAATTTCTTTATTTTTACTTTCATCTCAATTGACTTTTGCAGGTAGCTTTGTAGATTCTGCTACTGTAACGTCAGTTGAAAAAGTCTATAAAAACTATAGAGTTGATGAACCTTATCAAGATTGTTATATTCAGGAAACAGTCCAAAGCGGCGGTGATGGAAGTGCAACTAATGAGTTATTTGGTGCTGTTCTTGGAGGCGCTATAGGTAACAAACTTGGAGATGGCGATGGAAAGGATGCTATGACTCTTTTTGGGGCGCTTATGGGCGCTTCAATCGCGAATGATGCAGAAAAAAAAGCCAACACTACTGGTAAAAAAATAATTAGGCAAGAAGTCTGTGAGACTAAAACTAGGCAAGTGATCGAGAAAAGATTGAGTCACTACCTAGTTACAGTGGACTATGCTGGTCGTGATGTTAGCTTTAAAAGTAACAGAAGACCCTCTAAAGATGTTATAAAAATTGAGGTAACTATTGACGGTCTTGGTAATTAATTTTTCCTAGTTGAGTTTTAAGCCTTAATTGCTTCTCTTCATCTTATATTTATTAATAGCAACTGTAATTTTAATTACAGTTGTTTATTTCTATGTTTCCTCTATAGCAGCAACCCCTCCAAAAGGAAGGGCTGATGATCTATCTCAGGAGTTGTCTTTAAAATCTGGTCGAGTTATAGCCTGTATTGGAGATTCGTTAACGCATGGAAATATTGGGGAATGCTGGGTTGAACGCCTTCGTAATGAGTATCCAGAAGATACAGTCCTTAATGAAGGTATTAATGGTGATGTGGCTTGGCAAGTAAATAACAGAATAGAGTCAATTGTAAATTGTAGTCCCGACATAATAATCTTGATGATTGGGTCTAATGATGCAATGGCTTCTTTCAATAAAAAGTCAGGGGAGCGTTACAAGTCGAATAATAAATTGCCCGAAATTCCAACTTTTAAAAGCTATAAGAAATTATTACCCAAACTTCTTGATAGACTAAACGGGACATCTAAAATTGCGATATGCACACTTCCACCTATTGGTGAGAATATAGATTCTGCAATTAATGTGCATATAAGAAAATTTAATGACTTCATAGAGTTAACAGCAAATAATAAAAACATTAACCTTATTCCAGTCTCAAAACTTTTATGGGATGATTTATCTAAAAGGACTTATCACATTAAAAGTGATTATGATCCAAACTCACTTCCAATTATTAGAAGAATTTATGGTGGAATGGTACACCACTATATTTTTAAAAAGCCATGGGATGAAATAGCTAAGTCAAGAGGGCAATGGTTGCTATTTGATCAAATTCATTTGGGTGAGCGTGCTGCAAAAATTTTATTTAATGCGACTAAAAAATACATTTCTTCAGTCTAGTTAATGCCCTTATCTATATAATAAAGCTAGTCATTAATTTAATGTAATAGATTTATTTTTTAAATTATTAAAAACTCATGAAAGATATCAAAATTGAAGATCGTTTAATCTTTGCATTAGATGTTGCTGAAGTTTCAGAAGCCAAAAAAATTGTCTCAGAGCTTGATGATAGTGTCAATTTTTATAAAATTGGTATGGAGCTTCTAATGACAGGTCAATACTTTGAGTTACTAGACTGGTTAATAGCAAGAGATAAAAAAGTATTCGTTGATTTGAAATTTTTTGATGTTCCTGAGACAGTTGGCAGAACAATTGCAAGACTAAGTGATTATGGCGCTACTTTTGCAACTATCCATGGCAATCAAGCCCTAATGGAAAAAGCTGCCGAGAATAAAAATAATTTAAAAATCCTTGCTGTTACTGCACTTACGAGCTTAGATAGGGGAGACTTAGATGATTTAGGTTTTGATTGTAATGTTAAGGATTTAGTTATTTCAAGAGCTAAACGAGCGTTTGAAGCTGGATGTGATGGCATTGTTTCCTCTGGTTTAGAAGTTCCATATATACGTGAATATGTTGACAATAAGCTTATTGCAGTAACACCAGGTATTCGTCCAGTCGCTAATGACGATGATCAGAAGAGAGTCGTTGATGTTGCAACTGCTTTTAAGAGCGGCTCTGATTATATTGTGGTTGGCAGACCAATTAAAAATGCAGAAAATCGTTATGAAGCTGCAACTAATATTCAAAAAATTATTCGCTCTGCTTTCGAAGCAGTATAATTTCACTTTTTCAGTCGCGTAACTCAGTTGGTTAGAGTGCCACCATGACATGGTGGAAGTCGTCAGTTCAAATCTGACCGTGACTACCAACTTCAAATATTTTCTATATGAAAAGAATTTATTTTTTTAGGTTTAATTTAAATATAATACAAATATGAAAAAAATACTTCTAATCTTATTATTATCTTTTGGTTTAATTGGCTGTTCTTCAATTAATGTTCCTTCAATTAATCTTGCTTCGCTCGATCTCTCTACAACAAGTCCTTCTGATGTTCAAACAGAAAAGATTCTTGCTTTGGGCTTATCCCACGATCAAAATTTAGTTGAAGCTCGTAAGATAGCGGATCTCAACATGGCTTCAGCAGTAATCAAAGAGCTTAACAAAAGAAAAATTGAGGCTGAAAATAACCAAGTAGAGCTTGAGAATGTTGTCAAATATGCTGAAATGGTTAAAGTTTCAGACAATAATCTAAAGTTTGTTGGGCCAAAAATTTCTGATACTAAATCAAGAAATGTGGTTGGTAAGGCTGAAAATTTAGATTATTATCTGCTAGGTTATAAAGATAATAATGGCTCAATTCAGCATAAGATTAATTTTTCAGTTACATACACTTCGGATGAAAGAAGAAACTACTCTTCAGCGAGTTATTGCGATAAATGGGCTGGCTGTGATAATGAAAACCAAATGGATGTTACTTTAATTTCATTGAAGGCCTCTGCCTGCTCTTCTTTTGATTGTGACTATAATGAAATAGTGGAATTTGATTTAAGTGAGAGTTTTTTGAAAGAAAATATGGCCAAAGGTTTTTCAATTGACTTTAATTCAAAAGCATCAATATCTAATAAAATCACTATTCCTTCTAGTTATCTTAAAGGTTATTTAAAGGTTGCTAATTAATTACATTTAAAATATATGAGCTATGTCTATTTATGAGGCTTTTTCTATTAAGTTAAAAATTGATGTAAATTCTAAAATTATTTCCTCTGAATAAGTTCTTTATTCTTCACATATTAAACACCTTTTACTCATTTACCAAGTGTAGAATCTCGTATTTATTCATTTAAATACAGGTTGGGCTAGTGATTCTAGAAATTTTTTTTGCTGCAGGGTGTTTTTGGGGTGTTGAAAAAAACTTTGAAAACATTGAGGGTGTTGTTGATGTTGTTTCTGGCTACTCTGGTGGAAATTATGAGAATCCCACCTATCAAGACGTTCTTAATAACAGAAGAGTTCAAAGTGAAAGTTTTCTTTCTGTTCTTAAAAATATTGGATTATCTGACGAGGAAAAATCTACCACTAAAAATACTCTAATCAACCATACTGAAACAGTTAAGGTTGCATACGATACTGATAGAGTTTCTACGGAACAACTGCTTAAATTTTTTTGGGAGATTCACGATCCAACTCAGCTAAATAGGCAGGGCAATGATGTTGGAAATAACTATCGATCTGCTGTGTATTGGACCACTGATGAGCAACAACAAATTGCTACACAAACTCGAAATACATACCAAAAACTGTTAACAGAAAAGGGTTATGGGTTGATTGTCACCGAAATGGCTGCGTTAGATAAATTCTGGCCTGCCGAAGAATACCACCAAGACTACATACTGAGAAATCCGAATGGTTATTGTCCTGACCACTCTACTGGTGTCACCTTTCTTACGCAAATTAAAACGGAGAGCACTTTTGATGATATAACCCCACTAGGTGGTAAAGAAATTATCGTAATTGGTCCTGAAGTTGAAGGGACCTGCCTATTTTGCTTAGAGTTTGAGAAAAAAGTTACCTCAAAGTATCAAGGCACCATTCCTCTTCGCTCTTCTCCAGCCTCAACGCTTAATGGTTTTGATCTTAAAACTGAAACCTGGGCTACGCCGACTATTTTTCTTATTGAAGACGGAAAGGAGGTTTGGGCTCATCAAGGTCTTTTGTCTGCTGAAGATTTTTACAAGGCGTTAGGTGAATTTAAGCTTGGAAAGAGTTCTGAAGCTTTTAATGTTGCATTTAATGAAGGCACTGATAGAAGGTTTTGCGAGCAATATGAAGTTTTTAAAAATACCCCCGATGGAGTTTTTATTGATAAGTTATCTGGAAGGCCACTTTTTGATACCGCAGATCGATTTGATTCCAAGTCAGGCTGGCTATCTTTCACGAGGCCAGTTCGTAATGAGGTTTATGAAGTAATTGATCTTAGTTATGGCATGTCGCGCACAGAAATTAGATCTATGAGTTCAGATATTCATTTAGGCCATGTATTTGATGATGGGCCTGATGGTTTACCTAGGTATTGTATTAATGCAACAGTTTTAGATTTTGTTCCAAGAGGCGATGTTTAAAATATAAAAAAACTGTAAAATAATTATTATATTTCAGTACATAACTATTTATATCTAAAAATGAACAATATAGTCAAACTATTCAGTATTTCTCTAACGAAGATATTATTGCTACTATCTCTTTCTTTTATATTACTACCTCAAGTAAATGCAGAAGATGGTTTGTATGAAAGAGGAATTGAATTGGTAGAACAAAAAGATTATGAGAAGGCACTAAGAGCTTTTGAATTAGGCGCTAAAACAGGTGACCTAGACGCCATGACTGCCGTTGGAATCATGTATATTGCTGGAGTAGGCGTTAATCAAAATGATGCAAAAGGCTTTAAGTATATCCAAGATGCTGCAAATAAATCTCACCCAAAAGCTCAATATACTCTAGGAGCTATTTATTATCTAGGGGCTGGGATAGATGTCGACTTTAATAAGGCGTTTAACTGGATTAGTTTATCTGCAGAGCAGGGGTATCTTGATGCTCAGCATAATTTGGCTCAAATGTATGAAGCAGGCGAAGGGGTTTCACAAGATTTTAAAAAAGCTTATGAATACTATATCATTGCAGCAAGGAGAGATAATATTGACTCTCAAATTAAAGTAGCTCAAATGTATCAAGATGGAATTGGAGTTGAGAAGGATCTTGAAAAAAGTGCATACTGGCTTAAAAAAATTGAAGAGTCAAAAAGCAAGAAGTGAATAAGCTACTTAGTTTGCAAACTAAAGTGTATGAAAGATAACAACTATGATGTGATAATTGTTGGCGCTGGGCCAGCAGGACTGAGTTTTGCTTGCTCATTGGCTAATCAAAGTCAAAAGGTCCTTGTAGTTGAGAAATCTCCTCATATCTCGATTTCAAATCCAAAGCCAGATGGAAGAGAGACTGCTTTAACCCATAACTCGCTAAAGATACTTCAAAAACTCGGTGTTTGGGATTTAATTGATCAAACTAAAGTAAGCCCTCTCAAGGAGGCTAAGGTTTTTGATGGTGGTTCAAATTCATTATTAAATTTTGAAGCAAATAGAGCCTCAATAGATGCTCTTGGGTACCTAGTTCCAAATAATTTAATTAGGCTTGCCTTATATAAAAAAGTATCAATCGCAGATAATATAACTATTATCAATGATTTGGCTGTTGATTCTCTTAGTACAAGCCCTTCTAGTGCAGAAATTACTCTTTCAAATGGAGAGGTTATCAAAACAAAACTTATTGTGGCTGCGGATAGTCGTTTTTCAGAAATACGAAGAAAGATGGGTATCTCATCTACGATGAAAGACTTTTCTAAAGTAATGATAATTACTAGAGTGTCTCATGAAAAATCTCATAATCAAACAGCCCTTGAGTGCTTTAATTATGGCCATACACTTGCACTCTTACCGCTAAATGGCAACATATCTTCTGTGGTACTCACGGTTCCAACGAATGAGGCCGATGAAATGTTAAATATGGATGAAAAAAAGTTTTGCTCGCTTGCGAGTGAAGGTTTTAATGGAAGTCTTGGTGAAATGAAGCAAATCGGTAAAAGGCATTCTTATCCTTTGGTTGGTGTTTATGCTCAAAAATTTAGAGCCACTCGTTTTGCACTTATTGGTGATGCTGCTGTTGGAATGCACCCAGTTACTGCGCATGGTTTTAATTTAGGCTTAAGAGGACAAGATATTCTCTCTCTTGCAATAAAAAAAGCCACTCAAAATGGTAATGATATTGGTTCAGATGCAGTTTTACGGGAATTTGAAAATAAACAAATACATTTATCTAGATTGATGTACTTTGGAACGAATGGTGTTGTTTCATTATTTACGAATGACGATGCAGTTGCTAAAAAAGTTAGAAAATTAGTCTTAAAGTTTGCAGATCGCTTCCCTCCTGTCAAGTCATTAATTACAAAGCATCTTACAGAATCGAAAAAAAGTAATTTAATCCCTTTTTGAAGGAAATAATATGACTGGTGATTTAAGTAATCTTAGAAAAGAATATCTCAAAAGTGGTATTGTTAAAGGCGACCTTAAAGTTAATCCAATTGAGCAGTTTTCTTTATGGTTTTCACAAGCTATTGAGGCGAACATTGTTGAGCCTAGTGCTATGAGTCTAGCTACATCAGACGATTATATTGGAATTAGAACGGTTCTCCTTAAATATTTTGATAATAAAGGCTTTGTGTTTTTTACAAATTACGAGTCTAAGAAATCGAGACAAATTCAAAACAATCCTCAAGCTGCTCTTCTATTTCCTTGGCTTGCACTAGAAAGACAAGTTAAAATTATTGGAAGCGTTGAGAAGATTACGAAGTTAGAGTCCCTAAAGTATTTTTCCTCTAGGCCTAAAGATTCGCAGTTAGGCGCCTGGTCTTCAAATCAATCATCAAAAATTTCATCTAGAGCAATTTTGGTCGACCAGTTTGCAGTAATGAAAAAGAAATTTGCCAGTGGAGAAATTCCTCTTCCTGAATTTTGGGGAGGGTATAGAGTTGTTCCAGAAAGTATTGAGTTTTGGCAAGGAAGGGAAAGTAGGCTTCATGATCGCCTAATATACGAGCGAAAAGATGAAGAATGGGTTATTAGTCGTCTTTCGCCCTAATTGAATTTATTACTGTCTTAGTTTGAGGACTTTTTCCTAGCCAAAAAGAAAAAGAGAGTGCTGCCTGCTCTACAAGCATTCCAAGGCCATCACTAACTTTTCTGGCGGAGTGCTCATTTGCCCATTTCATGAATGGAGTTTCTATTCCATACATTAAGTCATAACAAAGGGCCCCCTCGACAACTCCTTGTGGGATATGAGGGATATTTCCATCAATTGATGCACTAGTCGCATTAATAACAATATCAACTGGTTTTGCTTTAATTTGATCTAATCCAAAGCCGCAAACTTTCCCATACTTTAAAAACTTACTTGCTAGTTTTAAAGATTTTTCTTTTGTACGGTTCGCTAGCAATATTTTTGCAGGATTACAATCAAGTATTGGCTTTAGAATTCCTTGAGTTGCTCCACCTGCACCAATAATAAGAATTTCTTTATCGCATAAAGGTTGTTTAATATTATTTAAAAGATCACTAACCAGCCCAACTCCATCAGTGTTTTCACCTATTAAATTGCTACCATCAATTTTTATAGTATTAACTGCCCCAGCCGCTTTTGCATTAGGAGTTAAGTTTTTTGATAGATTATGCGCCTGAATTTTAAATGGCAAAGTAATGTTAAAACCCAAACCATCGGAATCAATAAATTTCTTTACTGTATTTTCAAATTCATCAATTGGCGAAAGTATTTTTTCATAGGAAATTGAAAGCCCAAGCTCCTTAGAGAATTGGGCATGAATCATGGGAGATATGCTGTGATTGATTGGATTACCAATTACTGCATATTTATTCATAAAGCTTTAAGAAGCCTTTTCATCAGAATTTTCAGAATTTTCAGATTTTTTAAGAGCAGCTTTAGTTGAAGCTTTTTTAGTAGGCTTGCGAGCAGGTTTTTTAGTTGGCTTCGCTACAACATTCTCAGTTGGCTTCGCTACAACATTCTCAGTTGGCTTCGCTACAACATTCTCAGTTGGCTTCGCTACAACATTCTCAGTTGGCTTCGCTACAACATTCTCAGTTGGCTT
>Ga0307994_1000519_pt1 | contig 26904 bp, 27 predicted proteins | sample EllFjometagen261_FD_203171 | JGI IMG/M metagenome (GOLD analysis project Ga0307994, IMG submission 203171) | Marine microbial communities from Ellis Fjord, Antarctic Ocean - #261 | ecosystem: Environmental > Aquatic > Marine > Unclassified | place: Southern Ocean | collected 2014-11-02 | reverse complement strand
ACGGCGCCGACCACCTGATGAGCGAACCTGCCCAAGCTGAGTACGCGGCCGAGTTGCTTGCGACGTGGGCAGATCGTTATGTGCCGACCCATCTAGCAGCCAGTGATGACGTGATCGTGGCGGCTAGCGAGGGCGAGGTTGTCGTCGCTGAACGCGGCACGGGCAAGTTTGCGCAAGTCATCCGAGTGGCTGACCGTCATGCGTTGTTGGCTGATGAGCCAATCGGCATCGGTGACGACACCGGCCCCGCCCCCTATGACTTGCTGCTCGCTGCACTAGGCGCATGTACAAGCATGACGGTGCGTATGTATGCCGATCGCAAGAAGTGGCCGTTAGAAGATGTTGCTGTCCGACTATCGCACTCAAAGGTGCACGCCGACGACTGTGCAGCCTGCGAATCTGATTCTGGCAAGGTCGACATGATTGAACGAGAACTCGTTCTCGGTGGCCCTCTCGATGATGAACAAAGGGCCAAGCTCATGGAGATCGCTGACAGGTGCCCGGTGCATCGTTCGCTCCATGACGAGACACACGTTACGACGGTGCTGGTCAGGCAGTAATAGGGCTGAATAACCAGCCCGTTTGTTGGTGTTCATCCTTGAGACTCTCGAGATCCTAGTGAATTACTAGGTTTACCTTCGGCGAACGACCTACATCTGCCGTTCCTCTGAAAATCATTGAACTTTGGCGATCCGTGGCCGATTGAACATGTGTGGGAAACCAGACCAGTAACGGTCCAACCCAGACAGCAGTGGCAGGTGCGGCCAATGAGTGGTCGCCCCGTCCTGTTCTCGCGGGCGCGACGCGTATGGCTATCTTCATCTTCCCATACACGGTCGGGTTCATTTTCGCCGTCGTCGTGAGTCGCGTGTTTCCCCCCAGCCGCTTGGACCTCCACCCGGTTACATGGTTCCTCGGTGTGGCCGCGATCTCGGCACTGCTGATGATTCCAGCCGACCGGATGGTGCGCGGACTGGTGCCTATGACCGGCTTGCTTACCGTTGCTTTGGGCTTTCCCGATGCTGCGTCGTCTCGTTTCAAGGCCGCGATGCGCAGTGCAACAACAGCGCAGATCCAACGCCGCGTTGATGCAGCCCTGGTCTCGGGCAAGGTCCGAGCCAACCTAGATCGCAACCAGTACCTGCTCGACTTGGTGTCCTTGCTTACACGCCACGACCGTTTGACGCGAGGCCACAGCGAACGCGTCCGTGCGTACTCGACCCTGATGGCTGAGGAACTTCGCTTGTCGAAGGCCGAGCAGCAGAAGCTCTACTGGGCAGCACTGCTCCACGACATCGGCAAGCTCGACGTTCCCGCCGAGGTCCTGAACACGGGCAGTCGCCCCAGCAAGGATGAATGGGCCACACTGAAGGCGCACCCGGACGGAGCTGAACGTTACCTGGTGCCGCTTCAAGGCTGGCTCGGCGACTGGGGTAAGGCAGCGACAGAGCACCATCTGCGTTGGGATGGCAAGGGGTATCCGACCGATACAGGCGGCACCGATATCTCGTTGGCTGGTCGAATCGTCGCCATCGCCGACGCGTACGACGTGATGACGAGCGCTCGCACCTACAAGAAGTCGATGAGCGCAGCCGATGCCCGCGTTGAACTGTCCCGATGTGCTGGAGGCCAGTTTGATCCCCATCTTGTCCGTGCATTTTTGAATATCGGCCTTGCTCGCGTCAGCGTCGCTGCTGGTGTGCTGGCCTCGCTGCCAGCACTCGTCAATACAGTCTTGGATAATCTGGCCTCTAAGGGTGGTCGGGTCTTGTTAGCGGTGACTGCAGTCACCGGCGGCATCGCAGCGGCCCCACCGGTCGACATTGTTCCGACAACTCCCATCGAGACCGTCGCCGAAGCGTCGGGCCTTGACCCAGCGAGCACTCTGACGGTGGCGTCAATGATGCCTGTCCCAACCTGGACGACCATGCAGGTCGCCTCTGCGGCAGCGCCGCTGGTCGTAGTGCCTGCCACGCCGACGCCATTACCAAAGATCGACCCCGAATCTGGCGAGGCTCCACTGTTCGACTTTGGGTTGGAACGGCGGGACACCAGCACTGTGCCCACGCAAGCATCAGTAGCGGTAGTTGTTTTAGCCGCCGTGCCGACGTCGAGCGTTACACCGTTTCCGGCTACAACCGTGGAACCGTTGGTAGTGGCAATTCCTGCAGTACCGGTGCCGACGCAGACCCTTGTAACGACGCCTAGCCCAGCACCGAGACCAACGATGACGCCAGCACCGACTGCGACCGCCGAGCCGGCACCGTCTGTGGCGTCAGAGCCGACCTCAGTACCGACGACTATCCCAGAACCGACACCGACGTCTATCGCGGTTCCAACGCCGACGGCTACCGCAGTACCAACGCCAATACCAGCTTCAACTCCGGGTGGGCCTCCGTCGGAAGGGATAGATTGAGTTGCGGCGTTAGCGGGTGCGCTGGGCCAGAACGGTGGGCGACTCGAGAACTGTGATCTGTCCGCCATAGGTCTTGGTGCGGCCAATTTTGCCGACGCTACCGGTGCACCAGCTGATGATGACCAGCGCTCACAGTTCGACAACACGGTTTGCCCGAGGCGACGTCGGCCGCGGGCCAGTCGCTCGTCTCTGCCGGTGCTGCCGACTCCTGAACAACACCCGCCGTTACAGGCGGAAGCACGAGCAAAACGTGTCTACGTCGTGTAAACGATGGGCGTCCAGTCCAGCACCTTCACGGGATCAGCGCCGAAACGATGCGCATCGACCTCGATGTGCACTGCCCGTAGCCAACCGCCACCAACCTGAAGCTGATCGACCAATGTGTGGCGGCAGGACAAGATGTCGGCTTCGAACACCGGTGCGGTGTGGCTGCAGGAGTGCCACCCAACGACCGTGGCAAGTCCACCAAGAACCCGACCAAGCGACGCTTGCGCCAGGGCGACCGTGTGACCGCCATAGACCAGCCGGCCGTCGTAGCTCGATGCGTCGGCGTCACGGTGCACTGCAGCCTGGTTGTGCGTGATCCGAACCAGCGCTGTCGCCATGTCGACCATGTCCCGTTGAAAATCGCTTCGCACATTACCTAGGGTCCAGCTGTCGTGCTCGCCCAATGGAGCAAGTGCCCAACCGTCTGGGACGGATTTTGTGAAGCTGCCGAGGTCTAGCTCGGGCGCCGCTGCGCCAATCTCATCGGTGTGCCCGGGCGCGTTGTCTCCCTTGCAGGGCAGCAGCGGGCAGCGTTCATAGTCGACCACGATTTCGTTGTTGGCGGTGGTGGTCTGGATTCCGAGTAACGCCTTACCTCGCGGCGGCGAGCCGGGTTTGGGACGCGAATCGGCCATGGCGAGCACGCTGGTGACGGTTCGTAGTGTTGTGCCCTGATGGACTTGTTTGGCCAGCACGACGCTGCGATAGAACAAGTTGCCGATCACATTTCGCGTTGCCACGGTGCTTGCGCCTATCGAGACGTGCAAGACCAACGCCGGATTTACGAGCAGAGCATCGTTACCAGTGACCTGCTGGCACAGCGCTCGGTCCAAGGTCAACGCAAGGCCATCGCCACTGATAGCGGTGTAAAGCGAGGCGATTCCGCTATCCAAAATCACGCCAGGGGGTGATGGGAAGCGCAGCCCGACATGCATGTCGTCGTAGAACAGGCCTTTGGGTGGAAGCGGCGTCACGTGGGAATCAAGTGCCATACCTTCAGTAGAACAGAATCAGGGTTGGTACTGTCATTCCGGTAAGTAACGATGCCTACGAGGTTCCATGATCTACACGTCCCACCTGCCCGACGTCGAGATTCCCGTCGATGTCTCGATCACTGACTACGCGCTGCGACACGCCGATGCGCTCGCAGACAGACCAGCGATCATCGACGGCACGACCGGACGCGAGATGACGTTCGCCCAACTGCGCACTGGCATCCAGACACTGGCTGGCGGATTGGTCACACAAGGATTTGGTCCCGGCTCCACGCTGGCCCTGATGGCGCCAAACATCCCTGAATACGCATTGTTCTTCCACGGCGTTGCCTATGCCGGCGGCATCGTCACCACTATTAACCCGACCTACACCGCCGCAGAGATCCGCCATCAGTTGCAGGATTCCGGCGCAACAATGCTGGTCACCATCTCGATGTTCCTCGACGTGGCCAATGAGGCAATCGAAGGCACCGATGTAACCGAGGTCATGACTATCGACCCCGTCGAGGGTGTGCCTTCGATGACGGACCTGATGGCCAGCCCGCCACTGACCGAACAGGTCCCGGTCACGAATGGCGATGTCGTCGTACTGCCGTACTCGTCGGGAACGACGGGTCGTAGCAAGGGTGTCATGCTCACGCATGGAAACCTGACCGCCAACATCGCCCAGATGGAACATGTGTTGTTGCTCGAAACGGGTGATGTTGCGCTTGCTGCATTGCCGTTCTTCCATATCTATGGGATGCAGGTGCTGATGAACGGACTGTTGGCCAACGGCGTGTCGATCATCACGATGCCTCGCTTCGATCTCGAGCAAGCGCTCGCCATTGTTCAAGAACGCAAGGTCTCATGGTTCTTCGCCGTGCCGCCGATCGTCCTGGGGCTGGCAAAGCATCCGCTTGTTGATCAGTACGACCTGAGCTCAGTCAAGGTGGTCTTCTCGGGTGCGGCTCCGCTTTCAGCTGAACTCGGCGAAGAGTGCGCTGAGCGTCTCGGATGTGCGGTGGTTCAGGGCTTCGGCATGACCGAACTCTCACCGGTTTCGCACGCTTCGCCTGGTTTCGAGAACAAGGCAGGCGCATCGGGCGTCACGGTGTCCAACACCGAATGCCGCATCGTCGACGCCGAAGGCAACGATTGTGCTGTCAACGGTGATGGCGAGCTGTGGGTACGCGGCCCGCAGGTCATGAAGGGGTACCTGAACAACGCTCAGGCCACCGCCGAGACGATCGACGAAGACGGCTGGTTGCACAGCGGCGACGTCGCCCACTTCGATGAAGACGGCTATATCTTCATCGTCGACCGGCTAAAGGAACTGATCAAGTACAAAGGCTTCCAGGTCCCGCCGGCTGAACTCGAAGGCTTGCTACTTACACACCCAGCTATTGGCGATGCCGCCGTCATCGGTGTTGCCAACGACGAAGCCGGTGAGCTGCCAAAGGCCTTTATCACGCTTGCTCCGGGCGCCGAATTGTCTGCCGAGGAAGTAATGGAGTTCGTCGCTGGGCAGGTGGCGAGCTACAAGAAGATCCGGTTGGTCGAGTTCATCGACGAGGTGCCCAAATCGGCAGCCGGCAAGATCCTGCGCCGCGAGCTACGCGACCGCGGCTGAGCGGACCACTACATCTGATGAAGTGGCGCCGCGCACCACAACGATTCGTTGCGGGCGCGGCGCTGGTGGTTTTGCTGCTGACGGCTGGCTGCTCAGACAGCGCCGACATGTCCTTGGTTCCAGGGTCGAACGCAACGCAGCAGGTGGCAATGACCGTTGTGACAACGGCCCCTGTAGAGATCGAGACGCCAAGGACATCACCGACGCCCCTGTTCGCTATTGAACCAAGTGCCGCTGCGATCTTGGAGCAAGAGCTACTGGCCACGCCGACCTCAGTCGCGGCGAGGCCCGACGCGGTTGTGGCCACCGCTGATCTGGTCCCAACCGTTAGCCCCGAACGAGCAGCGACCGTTACCCCTCTCGGAACCCCGACTGCGACACTTCCGACGTTGGGACCGACAACGCCTGTTCCCATCACAGGGTCTCAGGAAGTCTTGGTGGCGAACGGGGCCGAGGTCTACACGCTTAATTGTGCGCGGTGCCATGGCGAGAATGGGTTAGGCACGGGGCAGTACCGCGCTGGCCTCATCGGGGTTGGATCGCAGTATTCAAGCCAGGCCATGATCATCGAGTTGACTACCGGCCACCCAGTCACCTTTGGTTTTGCCGATCGACTCAGTGCTGAAGAGATCGCATCGGTCGTTGCCTACGTGAAGTCAGTGTTCCCCTAACGTTTTTCTGACCCGGTAGGCGCGACTATTCAACCTGTGGGGTCAGAGATTCTTAGGTCAGGATCTTTTGGCGGCGAAGAAGTCGGTCAACAGCGCACCGCACTCGTCTTGCAGCACGCGGGCTTGCACCACGAACTCATGGTTTAACCGCGGGTCGGCGCCGAGGTTGTACAGCGATCCAAGTGACCCTGCCTTAGGATCTTCGGCACCAAAAACAACTCGCTCGACCCGGGACATCAGCGCAGCGCCAGCACACATTGGGCATGGCTCCAACGTGGAGACCAAGGTCGCTCCATCGAGCCGGGAGTTGCCGACAGCTTTGGCAGCAGCTCGCAGCGCCAAGACTTCTGCATGCGCGGTTGGGTCGCCTCGTAGCTCTCGCTCATTGTGTGCCCTTGCGACAACCTGGCCGTCTACAACAACCACCGCTCCGACTGGAACATCGTCGTGTTCGAGTGCCAGGCGAGCCTCGGTAAGGGCTTGGGTCATGAGCTCGGTGTCATCCACGTCGTCACGTTAGTGCTGCTTGGGTCATTGCCAAGTCTTCACGGGGGACTCCGCCTGCTCTGTCTGGACGCCGAACGGACGAAGTGCATCCTCCGGGGTGCCACCTCGAATGCCACCAGGTACGGCACTAGTGCTGGCGGCCATGATCCAAGTAGCGTTGACCTTGATGACAGCGTGGAACGAAGATGCCCGAAAGCTGACCGAGAATGTGACGGTCCTGGTCGGGCCCGACAACGGCGCCTATCCGTCGGGTAATTCGGTTGTTGTGCAAGGAGCAGGAGAGACGGTGATCATCGACCCGTCAGTCACCGTGGTCGAGCGAGGCGGGGCCGGAGTGCCAGTCGATGCCGTGATCAACAGCCATGCTCATGAAGATCATTTGGCCGGTAATGGCTTCTTTGCTGATGCGAAAATCCACATCCATCACGATGATCTGATCGGCGCCGTAAGTCTCGATGGGCTTATGGATGTCTACGGACTTGAGGGTCAGCCGAGAACCGATTTCGGTCAGCAGGTGCTTGATGAGTTCCACTACACACCTCGTCCCGATGCGCACGGCTTCTCCGATGGTCATGTGTTCGACCTAGGCGGCGTCAGCCTCGAGGCTGTTCATCTTCCAGGTCACACTCGCGGTCACAGCGGCTTTCGTATAGATGGCGGCGTCTTCTTCTTGTCAGATATCGATCTGACTGGATTCGGCCCTTACTATGGCGATGTCTGGTCAAGTCTCGAAGACTTCGATGAGAGCCTGCGGCAGATCCGCGACGAAGAAGCCGACTGGTACGTCACCTTTCACCACAAGGGAATCATCGAAGGGCGCGACGAGTTCGTCGAGCGCGTCGACGCTTTTCATGCCGTGATCGAGCGGCGCCACGCAGCAATGCTCGACTTCTTGATCGAGCCCCGCACCATCGACGAGATGATGGCGCACCGCTTCGTATACCGTCCCCACGTCGAGCATGTGTTTGCCGAATCGGTCGAACATCGCACGGCGTCGCTCCACATCGCACGGATGCGCGAACGCGGCGAGGCCACCGAAGTCGAACCCGGCCGCTGGCAGGTCGCCTAGCAGGGTGCCGAAGAATGCCGGTGTTGCGTATCGGCGACTACCCGAAAGGCCGCAGGCTTGTCGGGACCGTAGATCAGGACGTGAGAAAACAGCGACGGAGGAGCGGACTACCCGAAAGGCCGCAGGCTTGTCGGGACCGTAGATCAGGACCGAGAAAATAGCGACGGAGGAGCGGACTACCAGCGGCGGTGATGAATGGTCGTTGAGGCGTGCGGTATGTGGTTTTTCGCACCCTGCTAGCTATTCAGACATGTCGGAAGGCACTGCAATGCTTGACAATGTGAGCAACTCTGGCGCTAACGAGTACATGCGTGAAGTGAGCTTTGAGGCTGAGTTCCTGCAGTTGGCCTGGGTGAGCCGCGACATGGTGATAGATGCGCTCTACTCGTCAGTGGTCGCGCTTGGCTACGGCCTGGTTCTGAATACTGGGGCGTGACGAGTCAGGTGCAGTTGAAGAGCCGCAAACGAGGCGGTAGAACATCCCGCGACAAGATCACCTTGCGTTGGTAGAGCAGCCGTCGGGGTGCGTCACTTGGATGGGCTATGCATCCATTCCGGTTGGGTACCTGACCACGCAGTAACCTGAGGACGTGTTCCGGTACGTCATCGCGTCGATCGTGCTGGCAGCGCTTTTGTCCGCATGTGGGTCCGACTCGGCTCCTCAGGCGGTTGACCGAGCCCAATCGAACAACGTGGCGCTTGTAGAGAGCCCCACAAGCGACTCGCCCCTCGAGGCCCAACTGGGGTTTGCGAGTGAGCCTGAACGGCGACGGTTCCTACTGATCTCCAAGCAACGCAGCGCCGACACTGCCATGGTGTCGTGCATGAAGCAGGCGGGGTTCTTCTATGCGGTACGTTCCGCCGAAGAGACGTTCCGATCCGGAGCGTTTGTTGGCGATGGCTCTCGCGACTGGATACTTGCCAATGGCCTCGGTATCACGTCCTCGTTCACCGACGCACTCGCGACCGATACAGCCCGAACTTCGCCAGATGCCGCGACGAAGAACCTGGGCTATGTGACCTCGCTCACGGCAGAACAACAGGTCGACTACGACCAGGCATTGGTTGGTGACCTGTTGGCAGAGCCAGGAATAGCCGCGCAGAGTTCTGGGTGCTGGGAGCAGTCATACCTGCACGTCGTCACATTGTTGGGCGTGCTCGACGAGTTCGAGCCTGAGCTCGGCTCGCTGAACTCACGCCTGAATGCAGATCCTCGGGTACTGGGGTTTCAACAGACGTGGTCGATGTGTATGGATGCTGCTGGGTATTCATACATAAACGAAGGTGCGCTCGTCGATGATGTCTATACCCGCCTTCTTGGTATCGAACTCGTCGATACCGATGGGGTGACCCAAGTCATGTCAGGTGAGGCACTGGATGCCCTGGCTTCGTTCGAACGCGATGTGGCAGCCGTCAGCTTCGACTGTCGGCTGGGCTTTGGCGCCAAGCTTGCACAATTGCGGTACGACTATGAACGCGAGTTCCTCGACGACAACCGGTTCCGAATCACGGAGTTACAAGAATCCTCCGGTTAAGTATGTCAGCGGTCCCGGCAAGCAACTCCAGAGCGTGGTGAAACATAGGTAGAAATGTCGGCCCGACCGGGGGTAGTCACACCGTTTGATTAAGGGCGTATGAGAATGGTGATCTCTTCTTCTGATGAACCGGCAGGAAACTAGGCCAGTATGTATTGCTCAGGTGAACCGTCAAAGCAAAATGCTTACGTGGCTCTCACCTCGTCCTTACTTCCCCCCATCATCGTTGTTCGCAACATGGAGGACAGATGACAAGCCGTAAACGACTATTCCTAGCTGTTGTGGCGGTGGCCGTGGCATTTGGCGCCGGAGGTTACGTGCTCGGCCAACAGCTCGAGTCACCCGAAGATGCTCGCTCCGAGGTGGCGGCACCTGAACCGTCGCTGATTGCTGTACCAGTTGAAGCCACCGCGTTGTCTAACGACGTGGTTGTGCGAGGCGACGCCGAATTCGAAGGGGCTGTCGACCTCGAACTCGATTCCGCTCTAGGCGATGGCACTGCCCGTGTCGTCACGGGCCGCGTGCCCGAGATCGATACCACGGTCAACGAAGGTGATGTGATCATCGAAGTAAGCGGACGCCCCGTGTTCGTTCTTGGTGGCGACCTGCCGACCTTCCGAGAGTTCAAGCCCGGGCTCGAAGGCGACGACGTCTTGCAACTAGAAACCTCGCTGGCCCGACTGGGGTTTCTCACCGTTGATCCTGATCGGTTGTATGGCTCGGCGACCGAGGATGCGATCTTGGCGATGTACGAAGAAGCTGGTTATGAGCCGCGAGCCGCCAGCGATGGCGAAGAGGCGCAGGTCAAATCTGCCGAGCAAGCGGTTGAGACTGCGCGCACCGCACTTGCGAATGCCAACGATGACCTGTCTGATCTACTGAGGCCGCCATCGCTCGTCGAGCAGACTCGCGAAGCTCAAACCCGACAACAGTTCCTTGACCAGATCGAGCGGTTTCAGGAAGCCCTCGACGAGGCCGTTGCTGACCGACCCTCGAACCCGTTGTTGCAAGCGATCGATGGGCTTCAGCAGGCAGAGAATGCCGGCGAAGGCGTCGCTCAAGCCAACCAGGCAGTCATGTCTGCCCAGGATGCTGAGCAAGCACGCGTCGATGCGGCACAGGAACAGCTTGACAACGCCAGGCAGTCGCTCGTGGATGCCGACGCAATTACTGCGGCCGAAGAAAGCGACGGGGTAGACACGTCGGACGAGCGACAGAGCGTGACCGACGCACAAGAACGTTTGGACGAGGTTGAGGGCGACTTGGGTGAGCTCGAAGAAGATATCGGCGTGCGGTTCCCGGTGGCCGAAGTCGTCTTCCTGCCAAACCTGCCTCGCACGGTCACGTCGATCGACGTCGAGCGAGGCGACTTCGTGAATGGCGCTGTCATGCGTATTAGCGGCACCAAGGTTCGGATCACCACGGGGGTGTCCGAGTCGAACCGCCCGCTGCTCGAAGTCGGACAGCGGGTCATCATTGACAGCGAACAACTCAACATCGAGGTCGAAGGCGAAATCACTGAACTTGCGGACCGCAAGGGCACCAACGGTGTCGCTGACACCCGCTATTACATGCTGGTCACGCCCGTTGGTGAGTACAACGTGTCTGAATTGGTTGGCGTGAACTTCCGGCTGCAGATTCCACTCGAACGAAGCGAAGGCGACGTCCTTGCCGTGCCACTCGCCGCATTGTCGGCTGGTGCCGATGGATCGTCTCGGGTCGAAGTCGAGCGGGCCGACGGCACGACCGATCTCGTCTTGATTGAAGTTGGCTTACAGGACAAGAATCGCAGCTTGGTCGAGGTCATCCCGATCGGTGGCAATCTTTCCGCTGGTGACCTGGTCGTGATCGGGATCGAACAACCTGCGGCTGCTGCAGCCAGCGACGGTGGCACCGGCGAAGAGGCAGGCAGCTGATCGTGTCGGTTGATCTGGAACGAGCCGTGCCCACTCGGCCGCCAACAGGCCCGGCTGTCATCGAGCTGCAAGAAGTCGGCAGGACATTTCCTGGCCCGCCGGCCGTCGAAGCATTCAAGCCGTCGAATCTGACGATCAACCAGGGCGAGTACGTCTCGATTATTGGTCCGTCGGGTTCTGGCAAGTCGACACTGCTTCATCTGCTGGGGCTGCTTGACCGGCCGACCGCTGGCAGTTATCTGCTGGACGGCATCGACACCGGTGCGCTTGGTGATAACGCACGAGCCGGCCTGCGCGGCAGCCGCATCGGGTTCGTGTTCCAGTCGTTCCATTTGCTGCATCACCGGTCGGTGCTTGAAAACGTCGAGCTCGCGCAGATCTACAACCGCATGCCCCGCAAGGAGCGTCGTCAACGGGCAGTTAATGCTCTCGAGCGTGTTGGGCTGAGTCATCGACTGTCGTTTACACCTCGGACGTTGTCAGGCGGTGAGCGGCAACGTGTTGCTGTGGCACGTGCCTTGGTAACCGAACCGAGCCTGCTGTTGGCCGACGAGCCAACCGGCAACCTCGACACCGAGATGTCTGATGACATCATGGAGGTCTTCGATGGTCTTCATAATGCTGGCATGACGCTTGCCGTCATCACTCACGATCTCGACGTGTCACATCGGGCCGAACGCCAGGTCCGCATCGTTGACGGGACGTTGCACGAATCATGACCACGCTGACTCCACAAGTGCGCGACCGCTCCGTCGTGCAACACCCCAAACTGGGTTTTCGCGATCTGCTCGACGAGATGGTCAGTGGTCTGCTGGGCCGACCCGGTCGCTTGGTTCTGACTGCACTCGGCACGGTGCTGGGTATCACAGCGCTCGTGTCCACTCTTGGCCTCGCGAAGACAGCGGGAAATCAGATCGTCAGCCGATTCGACGAACTTGCTGAAACTCGCATCGTTGTGTCGCCGTCGGAGAACGGCTTCGGTGGTAGTGATTCGACCAGCTCCATTCCATGGAACGCCGAGACCCGACTCGCTCGCCTCAACGGCGTTATTGCCGCCGGGACCAAGAGTGATGTTGATATCTCGGGTGCGCTCTCGCGCTCTGTGCCTGTTGTGGACCCGCTGGGCATCAACGAACATCAGATCAGTGTGATTGCCACTTCTGGTGGGCTACTGGATGCTGTTCGCGGCTCTATCCGTACCGGTCGTTACTTCGACAATGGCCACAGTGATCGGGCCGACCCCGTCGTGGTCCTTGGACCAGCAGCGGCTCAGCGTCTGAATATCTTCCGGCTTGACACCCAACCCGCGATCTTCATTGGCGAACAGAGCTTTACCGTGCTGGGCATCATTGACGATGTCGCCCGCGAACCGGACCTGCTCAACGCGATCGTGATGCCCGACGGGACCGCTCGCGAGTTCTTTGCGCTGGGCGCACCCGCCGAGGTTCATATCGATGCCGACGTCGGTGCGACAACCCTGCTCGCGAACGAATCTATGACGATCAGCCAGAGCGGTATAGCCGCCAACATGCTGCAGATAGCGCTCACACCCGACGACCCCGAGTCGCTGCGCACCCAGGCATCGCAGGGGTACACCGCAGTGCGCCAGGATGTCGAAGGTGATGTGAACGCCCTATTTGTTGTTCTTGGTGCGGTGTCGCTGCTGGTCGGAGGCCTTGGTATCGCCAATGTCACGCTCGTCTCGGTACTGGAACGAACGCCAGAGATCGGCTTGCGTCGAGCTCTTGGTGCCGCCCGTCGACATATCGCAGCCCAGTTCTTGCTCGAGTCCACCGTGACTGGTCTGCTCGGCGGAATCATCGGTGCATCAATGGGTGTGTTGACGATTGTGGCTGTGTCCGCAGCACGAGATTGGACGCCGGTCCTCGAGGGTTACCTGCCATTTGCTGCGGTAGGACTCGGCGCCGTGATCGGGTTGATCGCCGGTACCTATCCAGCTCTGCGCGCCGCAAAAACGGAACCGATCACTGCCTTGCGCAGCTCCTAGAGACCTACAGTGTTACCCATGGTTCGACGCCTTGGTTTCACACTTGTTGTCCTTGTGTTGTCGGCCTGTGCTGGCTCAAGCAGCGGCGGCGTGGCGATAAGCGATCCGGCCGAGCGCACGTCTTCGGCTCCGGCATCGTCAAGCGCCGATCCCGCCGATCCCGCCGATCCCGCCGACGATGCTGACGATACAGATAGCGAGCCTGTCCGCGAGGCTCCGGCACCGGCGGGCGGCACCACTATGGCGGCGTCGTCGCCGATCGGGCAATTCTTCGATGGCGGCTTTGACGAAGCGCTTGCCGAATACACAGTCCGGGTTGAGGAGTCCATTCTGGTCTGCATGGCAGCGCAGGGATTCGAATTCGCTGTCAGCGCGAACGGTCGAGCCAACGAGGTTGAGCAACGCCAGAACGAACTGACGAGACGTGAGTGGACCGCCGAGTACGGCTTCGGTATTTCCACGTCGTTTGATTCGATTGCGCAAAACCAAGCATCTGAACCGAACGCTGCGATCTTCTTCAGCATGAGCGCGAGCGAGCGCGAGATTTGGGCGCAAACGCTGTCAGGCGGAGATATCGGTGATGCAACAGGTGGTGACTTCACTAGTCGCCCCCTTGAAGACCAGGGTTGTATTGGTCAGGCGCTGATCGAGACGGGTGGCCAAAAAGCGATCGAAGGGCTCGAGACATTCGGCAGCGTCTACGAAGAGGGCGAGGAAGCGCTGTATGACACCCGAGAAATGGTTGAGGCGATCGATGCCTGGGCCCGCTGTATGAGCGAAGCTGGTTTCTCGAGTTACTCCGAACTTGATGACCCCGAAGACCAGATCGCGGAACGCCTGCAAGACGTCACCGGTCCCATGTCGGCAGCGCTCGACAACCTGTCCGACGAAGAAGGCCAAGCCCTGGTTGCTGGCGAATCGTTGGACCTCGAAGACCTACCTGATCTCGACGTGCAGGCACTGCGTGACCTCCAAGACGACGAACGGGCACTGGCCTTGGTGGACTTGGACTGCTATGAGATTGAGATCCAGGAGATCTTCGAACCGCTGCGCGACGCTTTCGAGAACGGCCTTCTCACCGAATACGCCGCCGAGTTCGACGCCCTCAAGAACATCGGCTCCTAACCCGACATACATGAGGAGCGTGGCCGACGAATAGGTGCATCAGACTCCTAGGAAGCCTCCGGGCTAATGGTTACGGAAGCGGGCGATCAGAGCGTTGGTCGACGCATCGTGGGCATCTGGGTTGGGGGCACCGTCGAGTTCAGCGCCGATGGCTGTCGCCAGCACCTTGCCGAGTTCGACACCCCATTGGTCGAAGGAGTTCACGCCCCAAACGACGCCCTGGGTGAAGACGCGATGTTCGTAGAAGGCAATCAACTGACCTAACACGCTGGCGGTAAGTGCCGGTGCGGTGATGACTGTTGACGGGCGGTTCCCAGGGAACGTGCGATGGGCCACCAGTTCTGGTTCGACGCCTGCCGAGGCAACCTCGTCGGCTGTCTTGCCGAACGCTAACGCCTCGGCCTGTGCAATCAGGTTGGCGAAGAGCAGCAGGTGATGATTCTCTGCCGCCGCTGGGTCGATATGGCCAGGCTCAGGTTGTAGGAAGCCGATGAAATCACACGGGACTGGCGTGGTTCCCTGATGAAGGAGTTGATAGAACGCGTGTTGACCGTTCGTACCCGGCTCGCCCCACACGATGGGAGCAGTGTCCACGTCGACCGGTTCGCCATTCAGGGTGATGCGCTTTCCGTTGCTCTCCATATCGAGCTGCTGTAGGTACGCCGGTAAGCGGTCAAGCGCCTGGCTATACGGGAGCACCGCGTGGGTTTGCCATCCCCAAAAGTTGCGATACCAAATGCCAAGCAGCGCTGCGATTGCCGGTGCGTTCTCGGCAAGTGGCGCCGAACGGAAGTGGTCGTCGATGAGCCGGAATCCGGCCAGAAACTCATCAAAGCCTTTGGATCCAATTGCACACATCACCGAGAATCCGACGGCAGCACCGACTGAATAGCGGCCGCCAACCCAGTCCCAAAACTCGAACATATTGTTGGTGTCGATGCCGAACTCGGCGACACCCTCGGCGTTCGTCGAGACGGCAACGAAGTGGCGGGCGACGGCATCTTCGTCTTGGACCCCAGCAATGAGCCAGGCGCGTGCCGAGCGGGCGTTGGTCATGGTCTCGATTGTGGTGAACGTCTTTGATGCAACAACGAACATGGTGGTTTCAGCATCAAGGTCAACCAGCGCAGCATCGAGTGCCGCGACATCGATGTTTGAAACGAACCGAACTGTGAGATCTGCGGGCGCTAGGTGGCGGAGAGCCTTCGTGGCCATGAGGGGCCCCAAGTCTGAGCCGCCGATGCCGATGTTGACCACGGCCCGGATTCGCTTGTCGGTAGCGCCCATCCACGTGCCGGCGCGCACCTGGTCGGCAACGCGAGCCATCTTGGCCAGGACTGCTCTGACCTCGGGTACAACGTCCTCGCCGTCGACGATCACCGGGCTGTTGGCCCGCAGCGCGGTGTGGAGCACGGAACGGTTTTCGGTGGTGTTGATGCGTGATCCGCTGAACATTGCTTCGCGGCGATCGTCGAACCCGGTTGCTTGTGCCAGTTGGGTCAGGAGTTCAAGCGTCGCGTCTGTGGCCAAGTGTTTGGAGAAGTCGATCGTGAGGTCGCCGACCTGGGTCGTCAGCCGATCACAGCGCTGCGGATCGCTGGCAAACAGGTCTCGCAGATGTGTGGCATCGAGTTCCTGCTGATGGGCAACGAGTGCTTCCCATGCCGGTGTGGATCGTAAGGCCATGTCATGACCCTATTCGCCGCTCTCACCGTCCTGCACCGGTCCTCACGAGATACAGGGTTGGGGTTCTGTGACGACCTGTTCGGTCCGGTGGTGACCTCAACAGGTCACTTTGCTCCCGGCGCAAGGCGAACGCGGAGTTACCGCGGGCAGAAGGTGTCGCAGAATCCGACAGTGCACTTTGTGATGAGTCGTGCATCGCCGATGCTGAACCGCTCAATCAGCAAGGCATCACCCAGGTCAGGAACCGAGTCGCAGCTGACGTCACCCACGGTGCAGGACAGCAGGCCTGATTACGCGCCGTTCCACCCAGGGTCGTAGAAGGTCGCTACGTGCAGTGACGAGACGCCCTTGATGATGGTGAAGTCACCAACTGCGGTCGATGCGTCCGGGGGAAAGGGCATTTCGTAGGTGCCGATGCACATCGAATCTCGATCCGCCGCAAGATCTTGGGTCTCATCCTTAGGCGGTTGCTCCCGCAGCTGCCGGCCCGTGGCGCGGTCCGACTTGGTAACGAAGTGGCCTTGACCAGCGGTGTAGATGTGGTTGCCGACGGGCGAAGCATGTGACACGCGCGACAGGTGACCACTGACACCTGCGGTTTCGCTGGATAGTCGCCTTAAACGGACGACACTTTGCCTATGCAAATTTCGGTGAGCGAAGTTCTGGCTCGCACCACGTTGTGGCTTCGAGTCACGTTCCGATTTGTAGGCCGTCTCGGCTTCGGTCGCCAGAGCGCGCTTGTTGCGACACGCCGAATGTTCCCCATGCGGGCCTTGAGCCCGGCTCGCAAGGCGCTGTCGCTTTTTGTTGGGTCGATACTCATCGGAACTGGCGTATCGCTGCTGACGCAAGCCAATCTCGGGTTGTCGCCCTATGACGTTCTTGTCTCCGGACTCCTGCCCCGGGTTGGCCTATCATTTGGTCAGACGGTCTGGCTTGTCGCGGTGGTGCTCTTCGTTGTCGCTGCCGCCTTGGGCCAACGGCCGAGCCGGTGGGGTATTGCCTATGTGTTGGCAATCGGTGTTTCCATCGATGCCGTGTCGGGTTCTATCACTAGCCCTGAGTCGCTCGGTGGTCGTGTTGCATTCGTCGTCGTGGCACTCTTTTTGCTGTCGGCCGGGATCTCACTTGTCGTGCACTCGGGCACAACCGGCGGCGCGTTCGAGCTGCTGACTGCGGCTGGCGAGGCTCGCGGCCTTGATCGTCGAGTTGTCCGCACAACGCTCGAGGTCAGCCTGCTACTGCTTGGTGTTGCGCTCGGGGGCAGTATTGGCCCGGCCACGTTGGTGATCGCACTTGGCCTCGGCCCGATGCTCGGTGTCATGGGCCAGGCGCTCACCGACCATTCCTACGGTCGTGCTTGCCGCCTGATGGAGGACTCACCAGAGATGGGCCATCCCAGCCCAATGCCGCACCGAGTTGGCTAACCACCGCAGCGCCGAGTCGCTCCAGCTGGGACCCCTCATTTTTTGAGCTCGTAAATGGGGCAGACGTATCGTTAATGTGCCATGATTATCATCGGCCTGTATTCCCTGGCGTCAGGTCTGACCGCCTACATCAACCCAATGGAGGAGTCCTTCGTGGATGTCTCAATGAACGTCAATGGACAGAGTCAGTCCCACGACGTTGAGCCTCGCACTCTGCTTGTGCATCACATTCGAGAGAACGTCGGCCTGACCGGCACGAACATCGGCTGCGACACGTCGTCCTGTGGAGCGTGCACAGTGCACCTCGACGGTCAATCGGTCAAGTCATGCACGGTGCTTGCCGTCCAGGCTTCTGATACCGATATCACAACCATCGAAGGGCTTGCAGCTACAGCCCAAGCCGATGGATCAGCTACCGGTGACCAAAACTGGCACCCCATGCAAGAAGCCTTCCAGCAGTGCCATGCACTGCAATGTGGCTATTGCACGCCAGGCATGGTCATGGCCGCAACCTCGTTCTTGAAAGAGAATCCAAATCCGACTGAGGATCAGGTGCGCGAAGGGCTCGAGGGCAACCTCTGCCGTTGCACCGGCTACCACAACATCGTCAAGGCAGTGTTGAGCGCGGCAGGTGAAGCATGATTCCGGCAGCGTTCGATTACAAGGTCGCCGAGTCAGCCGAACAGGCAATCTCGCTTCTGGGTGAATACGGCGACGAGGCCAAGCTTCTCGCCGGCGGCCACTCGTTGATTCCCATGATGAAGTTCCGGCTTGCAGCTCCAGCAGTACTCATCGACGTCGCTCGTATCAGCGACCTCAGCTACATCCGCGAGGCCGACGGCCATCTCGCCATCGGCGCGATGACCAAGCACTTCGAGGTCGAGACATCTGACATCGTCGCGCAGCACGCACCCATGCTCGCTCACGTTGCAGCACTCGTTGGTGACCCATCGGTGCGCCACCGCGGCACGCTCGGAGGCACGCTGGCCCACAGCGACCCTGCATCTGATCTGCCAGCTGCTGTGTTGGCGCTCGGCGGCACGATTGTTGCCCATGGCCCTGGTGGCGCACGCGAGATTGCAGCGAACGAATTCTTTACCGGCTACTTCGAATCGGTCTTGGCCGATGACGAGATCATCACCGAGGTTCGTATCCCAACGGGCACCGGTGGCTGGAACTACCAGAAGTTCAACCGCCGTGCGCAGGACTGGGCCATTGTTGGTGTCGGCGTTGCCGATGGCGGCAAGGGAATCAGCCTGGTGAATATGGGTTCGACCCCGATTCGTGCGACCGCTGCCGAAGAGGCCCTGGCCTCGGGCGCGTCGGCTGCTGACGCTGCAGCACTGGCAGCCCAAGGCACAACGCCACCTGAGGACAACAACGCCGATGCGGCGTACCGCACGCACCTGGCAACTGTCTTGACCCGTAGGGCCCTCGAGGCCGCAGGCGTCGCATAACAAAACACCACGAACAAGTGGTTTGCAGGTTGGCCTGCGAATCGACGTGACTTCCCGCTGTACAGTGCCATTTGGGGCACCGGTGGCGGGAAGTTGTTGTTTTGCCTAGCGGGCGGCATCGGTATCGCTGTGCCCACCGACTTCTTCGATGAGCATAGATTGAGGCGGTCTACACCCAGATGAGCGATGAGCAGGGCCGCCTTGATATCCACGTGAACAATGTGTTCAAGGTCCCGAATTCATCCTGGACAGTATCGATAAGGGCGAGGTCTCTTTCGACCATGAACATGGCGAAACGCCGCTGTACCCCGGCCGGGTCGTTGTCGCTCTAGCAAGCCAATCCCACCATGTTCAGCCCTCCGATCTAGGAGACGGCGCGGTAACTAGCCCTCGGGAAGTGCTGCCGTAACGCAGATCTCAACGAGTAGGGCCGAGCGGGCCATGTGGGCCTCTACGCACGCGCGTGCTGGTGCGTGACCTTGGGGAACCCAGTCATTCCAGACTTCGTTCATGAGTGCGAAATGATTGTCGATGTCGCGTAGGTAGATGGTTGCCGATAGCAGGTGGCTGTTGTCTGTTCCCGCCTCGGCTAGCAATGCATCAACGCGCCCGAGTGTCGAGCGCGTCTGTTCCTGCACATCAGCGTCGGGGTCCTCGGCGACCTGGCCCGAGAGATAGACGGTGCCACCGTGAATCACGATGTGGCTCGCCCGGGCGGAGGTGTGCATGCGAGAGATAGTCATACCAACGATGGTAGATCGGCGACACCCCAACCAGTTTGCGAAAAGGATCTCAACCAAATATTGAGTGGTCTCAACCGTTGGATCAGGAGCGATCCACCGATTCAGTCATGCTGCGCAGCGAGCGGTCAGAACGAGCGCGCAAATTTCTTATGTCACGAATCGTTGCGAGGGAATAGCCGTCGTTCTCGAAGGGTGACGGGAGATTCGAGTCCTTGTCGCTGTTTTCCTGGAAAGTTGGGTGTGACCAGGCTGGTCCCACTGGGCGCGGTGCTGGTGCGTATCTAGGCTCGCTGCCACGTAGCCGTCGGAGCCATGGATGGTTAGAGAGTGAGGCCGAAGTTTTCGGCTGCCAAAGGGTCCATCCGAGCGAGGGTGATCAAGTCGGCATCGGCTTCGGATGCGTCTCCCAAGCTGTGTAGTTGGCTGTAGCCGCGGAAGGTGGTCTTGGTCATGTGCACGGCGAGTTCGGGCAACGAGCCGAGTCGCGTCGCCCAAGCTTGGACGGTTGCATCCAGTTCAGCATCATCAACACACGCGTGAGCGACACCCCAGTCGTCAGCCGTTTCGCCGTTGATCCGTTCGCAGAGCATCACGAGCTGACGGGATCGGGCTGTTCCGATTTCCTGAGACAAGCGTGGTATCGCTGCCCATGTAAGGGGCACACCGAGTTCGACCTCAGGTAGGTACCACGCTGTTTCCGGTGTCGTAATGCGGAAGTCACACGACATCGCTAAACACATTCCGCCGCCGATTGCATGGCCTTGGACGCGGGCAACGGTGGGGATTGCACAGTTCTCGATCGAGCGGCAGGCGCGTCGCCCAAGGTTCGCGTGCCAGCGTTTGCCCCGTTCCGACGTCGGATTCTCGGGATCCGGGTCTGGTGTCCTGTCAGCTCCGACGCTGAAGGATCGACCGCGCCCGCCAAGCACGACAACTCGTGTGTCGTGGTCGCGCTCCATGCTGGAAAACAGGTCACCGATCTCGCGCAGCATTACCGAATCGATTGCGTTCAACTTGTGCGGCCGGTCGAGCCAGACGTGCAGCTCGTTGCCGACACGCTCCGAATCGAGTGTGGTGTACGCCGCTGTTATGTCATTGCTCATGGGGCCTGTCTACTCGCTGAACACGCGCGAGGAGAAGAAGCCCAGAGTCTGCGCTTAGCGTTGGTCAGGTCGTCGTCGTCGAGTTCGAGCCTGCCCTGGACATAAGCCCACAACATAATTGAATCCGGGAACGACTTTTCGAGCTGGCTATCGGAGCCCGATGGGATGCTGCGAGGTCACGAGTTCATCGGTTCGGAGTCCAACAGCGCCGGCGTTGCTGCGCACGTCAATTGTCTCAACGTGTTCGTCAGGGCCACCATCTTCGGGCCGAATGCGCAAGCCGAAGTACTTCATGATCAGGCGGACAACATTGCGGTAACCCTCGGCGGGTGCTGATCGAATGTTCGTGACCTCCTCGGTGAAACCGCCGGCTTCTGGATAGCCCCAGCATGTGACTCGTGCCTACAAGTCAGACTCGCGAGCGGCTGTTACACAAGCGAGGATTGGAGGCACGGTGGAAGTGTTGGACGCGGTTGAACCCGTGAATGCCTTTCTTTTTGATCTGCACGGGCCGACAGATGACAATGAGTCGGCTGGTGCCATTTCCGACGGAGGTTGGGTCATTTCTCGCTCACGAGTTGTTAACGCAGCGCGTTCATGCTGAAGTGACCCCCATCTACAACGTTCCTATGAAAGTCGCACTGTCATGAAAGTCGCACTGTCATGAAAGTCGCACTGTCATGAAAGTCGCACTGTCCCTACCTCCGTTTGGTCACCTGGCCGATCCAGCTCTGCTTGTCGAGATTGCGCTCGCCGCAGAAGAGGCCAACATCGACGGCTGTTTCCTCTGGGACCATGTGTATCGACCCGAGTCAGACCCTGGCGAGATCTTGGATCCGTGGGTTGTGCTTGGGGCACAGGCATTCGCTACGGACCGGATCCGCCTCGGGCCGATGGTCACGCCGCTGACTCGTCGCCGCCCGATCAAGCTGGCACGCGAGGCACTGACGGTAGATCACCTGTCAGGTGGGCGGCTGACGCTCGGTTTGGGTCTGGGCGTTGACAGCGGCGGCGAGCTCAGTCGGTTTGGTGAGATCGTCGATGCAAAGCAACGTGGTGACCGGCTTGATGAAGGTGTTGGCCTGCTCCAAGCTTTTTGGTCAGGCGAACCAGTCACACACACCGGCCCGGCATTCCACGCCGATGACGTGACCGTCCTGCCTCAACCGGTTCAGCGGCCACGAATTCCATTGTGGTTCGCGGCGCGGGGTTCATCTGCCAAACGACCGCTTCGGCGTGCGGCTCGATTCGATGGCCTGGTGCCAATCGAGCTCGAGGACGCGGATCACCTGAGCCGCATGCTCGATGTGGTGATCGAAGAACGTGGCTCGCTCGATGGTTTCGACACCATGGTCAGCGTGCAGCTTGATCCGGCGCTGGCGGAACGCCGCGGAGCAACCTGGTCGTATCAGAGTTTCGACACGCACGCGACTGGCGATGACGTGTTTGCCGTTATCGATCGGGGTCGCTGGGTCGACTAAACGGCACCGTTGCGTTGATGGATCGGGCGCTGGTTCGCGATCGATTGGCTATTGGTATTTCGTTGGTTCAGATGACGTCGGCGAGTTCGTCAAATGCCGCGGCTATCCGCAGATGATTCGTGGTGTTTGTTCCGAGTTCGTAGTGGCCTCGCCGGATGTTCTGTATGAAAGCGTGACCGCGTATGACGACCGACGCGGTCCTGTCGCGTTTGAGACAGCGCATCGGGCGAAGGCGTGCTTTGAGCCGACCGTGATCACATTCGACCCTGTTGTTCGCATATTGCTCGGTGTTGTGGAACACGTCCGGCATCTCCAACTCAATCGCAGTCTCCAACGCTGGGGCAAGATCGGTGACGACCTCATCGGGTTCGCCATGCGCTTTCAACGCTGCGCTGAAGAAGGTTCGGGCCGCTTCGATGTTTCGCCGCTTCGATACGGACACGTCGATGACTTGGCCGTGCTGGTCAATAGCGCGGTACACGTATCGCCATTTGCCGGCGACTTTCACATAGGTTTCATCAACAAACCAGCGACCACCAACCGAATGTCGACAGGGCCGAGCAGCGTCAATCAGCAGCGGCGTAAAGCGCTGAACCCAGCGGTAGATGGTGACGTGGTCGGCTTCGATGCCGCGTTCGGCGAGGAGCTCCTCAACGTCGCGGTAGGAGAGCCCGTAACGCAGATACCAGCGCACCGCCAGCAAGATCACTTCAGGCGGGAACCGGAAACCCACAAACGCCGAACGATCAAATGATGAAGGCATTGACCGAGAACGACGCATCTTCACAGCCTCGCGGACCAACGACCCGATCGCTCGATGCAACAATGCCAACTCGACCGCTTGCCACTACACGACGAGGTGTGGGAACCATTTCTGTCAGGCAACGCCAAGCGCGTCTTCGCCCTGGACTAAGTGGCTGAGTTCTGAATTCCTAGTGTGCACTGCCCTGGTTGTTCTCAGAGGGTGAGTTCACGTTGTCAGGGAAGTTGACCTGCGATGGCTGCACAGTCGGCCACTGACAGCATGATGCCATTGCCGAGGTCCACACTTGCCGGACTGAACACCCAGGTTCGTCTGCTGGATTCCCCGGTTGACGGGTCGGTCAGGGTCATGGATGCGCTGCCGTTGGCGAGGGTCCCGGAGACGGTTTGATCCATTGCAGTTTGACCGTCGATCGTGCGAATGAGGCCAGAAATGGCGGTGCTGTCAGCAAATTCAAGCCGAGCGATACGAATCGGCTCGCTCGTATTCTGAAAGCACACAACCGATAGAGACCTGACAACAACTGGTGTTGGTGTGGGGTCGTTGGGGCCAGGCGCACTGTCGCTTGCCAGGAAGCGATTGCTCACCCAGCCAACCGTATCTCTGTCGCCGAAGGCGATCTGAGTCCACTCGGCGCCGTTCACCGTGACTCGTTCTCCGGTGCCAAAGATGTGGCGATCACCTGCCCGAAGAGTGCCAACAATGTCGTTGTCGGTGCCTGGTCCTGAACGCACATTGAGGCCGTCGGGCACTCCTGTGACCTGCCAGAAGCCAGGCTCAGCATCGTCGAGTTCTACCGGCGTTGGTGCGGGAGACTCTTCGGGCTCGAAGGCTGGCGTGGGGTTCTCAGCGGCTTCGTTTGTTGATGCGACCTCGTTCGATTCTCGATTGCTCATGATCAGAACGGCCGCAATAGCAATCATTGATGCGATCAGCAGGACAGCTGCAATCTTTAGAAACCCGCTGCCAGGTCCTCTGCGGCCTGGGCCGCGGCCGACAGTAACGATCGGAAGTTCCTCGGTGATCGGGAAGCCGATCTGCGGAAGCTTGGTGGTGCGTTCTGGGTCATAACTCATGACATGGTCCTGGCACTGTGCGGCACATGTAGGGGGTCGCTTCTGTGGCTGTAAATGATAGGCCCAGGTGGCTGGGCGCGGCGTTCGCTCGGCTGAAACAGCCGCTGTAAGCAATGCAGTTGGTTGCAGCACGACGTCCTTCAGATCAGAGGCAGAGACCATCTTGAGAAACACCGCGGCGACACATCACCGTGGCTTCGACTGACATCAACGAAAAGCCCTCGCCACTATCGAGAGGCTGTCCAAAGATATGGAGCCGTTCTCCCTGGACAGCGTCGTCGGGGTAACCAACGACGTCGATGACGATCTCGCCAAGGTCGCCAACAGACGGAGCAACGCTGACAGCGACCGCCCTTCGCCTGCCGACAAAATCTCCTCTTCCAGCGGGGCGAACGTGTCGACCAGCGGCGTGTTCTCGCCTGGGCCCGAATGAACCTCGAGGATGTCATCGAAGGCAACGCCGACCACGGCGAGTAGCTCGCCGCGGCTCGGAACGTAGAGATCCCATGCGCCGCCCGGCAGGTTTGGTAGTGATGTCGCCAACGGTGCCGCAGCGGCGGTCGGTTCTGGCCGAGCCGTAGGTGCTGCTGGGCTGGCAGTTAGTGCGGTTGGACAAGGGTCTCGGGCTACGCGGGTGGGGGCCAGCGGGGAGCGTCGCGGCGCAGAAAAATCGGACTCAAATCTTCACGCCATGCTTCACGACGGCACGAGCACATGGCGGAGGTGGGCTCGGCCTGGCGATCGTGCACAGCCTGGTCGTTGATGCAATGGCGGGCGGTATCTGGGTCGACTCGACGCTCGGTGGGGCACAACCTTCACCATCGAGCTACCCGCTGCGGGCATGTCGGGCTAGGCCGGAGATTTCTTCGAGCGTGGAGTGCTGCGAGAGACTTGACCAATGATCGAAGTACTGGAACCCAAATGGATCGAATGCTTCGAGGAATTCCTTCGCCTGTCGGGTGTGAGCGAGGGTGATCTGATCGGCGTGTTGGCCGAGAGCCAGAGCCGCATGGTGCTTGTCGAACTGACCGAGCATGCGCTGCATCGCATTGGTGCGCGTGGCGTGCGAGTCACTGTGGCATCACCGAAACTGCAAGACCCGATGCCGGTGCGATCAACCGGTGCGACCTATGCCTACGACATGTACCCCGAGATCATGCAGGCTCTTGGTGCATGCTCGTTGGTGGTTGACTGCACCGTCGAAGGCTTGTTGCACAGCAAAGCGCGACAAGAGTTGCTTGGGGCCGGTGGCCGGGTCTTGATGATCTCGAATGAGCATCCCGAAGTCCTGGAACGGTGCCGTCCTGATCCAGTCGTGCACGCACAATCGTTAAAGGCGCTCGCCCTGCTCGATGCTGGCTCGCGCATGCACGTGACCTCGCCAGCTGGCACGGATTTGCAGGTCGACATCACGGGAGCACCCAGTCGCGGTGGCGGTGGAATCCTGGGTCCCAACGACAAGATTGCCTACTGGCCGGCCGGGCTGGCGCTGTGTTTCCCGCTGACGAACACCACGAACGGAACGGTGGTGCTCGACATCGGCGACATGAACCTGACCTTTAAGCGGTACTTCGAGTCACAGGTCGTGCTCACTGTCGAGAACGACCGAGTTGTGTCAATCGAGGGATCTGGCCTGGACGCTCAGCTCATGCGCACCTATTACGAAGGCTGGAACGACCCGAACGCCTATGCCGTATCGCACGTCGGCTGGGGCCTGAACCCCGGCGCCCGCTGGGACGCACTCACGATGTACGACAAGGGCGATATCAACTGCACCGAGATGCGAGCCATTGCCGGGAGCTTTCTGTTCTCTACTGGCGCAAACGAGTTCGCCGAGCGGTTCACTGCCTGTCACTTCGATCTGCCGATGCGCAACTGCGACATCATTGTCGACGACACACAGGTTGTCGCTGCCGGGCAACTGGTCGAGTCAGCGCTCGGTTAGAACTGTGACCACGCTGCAGTTTGTCGATGGGCGTCCACGCCTGGCCATTGGAGTAAAGGGCAGTGGTCCGCCTGTCATTTTCTTGCACGGTATAGGCGGCAACCGACTGAATTGGCAACGCCAGGTAGCGGCGCTGTCGTCGTCGTTCACGTGCATAGCGTGGGACGCTCGCGGGTACGGCGACTCCGACGATTACGACGGGCCGCTTGAGTTCTCCGACTTTGGTGACGACATGGCCCGCGTGCTCGATCATTTCGGCATTACTCGGGCCCACTTCGTCGGGCTATCCATGGGCGCCCGCATTCTGATGAACTTTGCGCCCCGGTATCTGGATCGCGTTGCGACCTTGACGTTGTGTGACTGCTTCTACGGGTTCGCCAACGCGTTATCGCCCGAGAAGCAACGCGAATACATTGAGCTGCGCGAACGCCCACTGCTCGAAGGTAAGACGTTCGCCGACCTAGCGCCCCGACTTGTCGACTCGCTCGTCAGCGAGAACTGCCCGGCGCCGATCCGTGAAGAACTCCACCAGAGCATCCTGCAGCTTCGGGTTGAGTCTTATCTCAAGACGCTGCGGGCGTCGACCACTTTTAACCAACAGGACACGCTGCATCTGCTCGAAATGCCGATCCAGCTGATCTTCGGTAGCGAGGATCGACTGACGCCTCCCGAGATTGGTGAAGACATGATGGGCATGCTCGCCGACGCTAGGTTGGCGATTCTCGATGGCGCCGGACACCTGAGTAATCTCGAAGCCCCCGAGGTGTTCAATCAAGTACTGGCCGCGTTCCTGGCTAAGCACCGCGACAAGGCGTAGCGAACGAATTCGTACCTGCTCAGTTTCAGTTGTTTGGCGGGTTGTTTCCCCGTTCCCGATTTCGCTGGCGCCGCACTGAAGAGAAAGACTGGACCATGCTGTTCGCGATTCATATGATCGACCGGCCAGGTTCGGCCGAACTTCGAACGGAGGTTGCCGACGCTCACCGCGAGTTCGTTGGAGGCCACCTCGATGCGATGTGGGCTGGCGGTCCGCTTTTGGCCGATGACGAAACAACCGTGATTGGCAGCCTGATCATCATGGAGTTCGCTGACCGCTCCGCTG
>Ga0307994_1000518_pt1 | contig 26928 bp, 38 predicted proteins | sample EllFjometagen261_FD_203171 | JGI IMG/M metagenome (GOLD analysis project Ga0307994, IMG submission 203171) | Marine microbial communities from Ellis Fjord, Antarctic Ocean - #261 | ecosystem: Environmental > Aquatic > Marine > Unclassified | place: Southern Ocean | collected 2014-11-02 | reverse complement strand
ACTTCTATAGCTACTATATACGTTATGTTTCATATCTGCGTAGTCTACTAAGTATACTATAAGTTTACTCATTGTCCTCCTTGGGTATGGGTATATTTCCTAATTTTTGAGCCATTAGCATTATTGCCATCTTAGACTCACTTGAATTTAATAAATCAAACCCAGCTAGTCTGTAAAGAAGTGCACACTCTCTCTCATTAAAATTAAACTCTATTGAGTCATTTAATTTATACTGAATGTGATCTATTTCTTCTTTAGTCGCATTAACATATTGTGATATATCCATCACTCTTGCTTCTTCCGAGTCCATTGGGTCTCTCATAATTGGTTTTTCCATTCTATCTCCTATTTATTAAAGGGCTAACCCCTCATGTGAGGGGGGTGTACCCAATTATCTACTTAACAGGCTTGTTGGCTAAAAGTAATTCAACTTGAGCCCTTAAAGCAGTAAGCTCTACTTTTTGTTCAGTAAACTTACCTAAGACTTGATTCATCTTATCTGCCATAATTTTATTATGGTCATGTTGAGGTTTATTCGCATACTTAAGGGGATTAGCCTTAACAAATGCTATTCTTTCCTCTGGTGTTTTAGTTAATTTAAATTCCTCTAATGGAATAAATGTAGTTTGTACTGTCATATAGTCTCCTATTTGTTATTATTATTAAGCAATAATCGTTTGCCATGGGCAATAAACGATAATTGTATTCTCCTAGCTTCCTTATCTCGTCTGGCTAGAACAGAATCTTTGGTACTAGGGGTGTCGTAATTACGTAAGAAGTAATTAACTTGACTGTCTGTATCACCCTCTAGTTGTAGCTCTATATTATATGGTATCATTATATCTCCTTATTTTTTGGAGCTGAAAGACTTAAACATTTTATAGCCTATCACTCCACCTATTACTTGACCTAGTATCATTATACCTAACCATATACATAGTAAGGTAATCATTATAGTAGTTAACATATCTTATCTCCTTTATTGGTTGATTTATTTATGATCTACTTTAAGACAACCATTACTACAGTATTGTCTTAAATATTTATCTTCTTTACATTTCTCTTTATATTTACTTATCTTTCCTTTTTTGGGCATCTCATAATTTAAATCCTTATTACATACCCAACATTTATTATTACTCATATACACCTCTTATTTAATGATTGATCGCTTACGATAGTAATAGCGATATAATCATTTGTTAATTGATCTTTGCTCATTGATTATTTACTTGGTATTAGGTTAATTATACGTGTCCATTGATGTAGGGACTAATCAAAGTATCACTATATATCAGTGGGTTAAATCATTATCAGTAATCAGATAATCAATAGACAAGCTAGGGTTATCCAACTACTAATAATATTACAACTTATCAAGCTGTCACGTGTGTCAGCTTTATCAGTTGAACTACATTACATTAAATGTAATATCTTAACCAACATCGTTGGTCGACTTCTACGTAGTATAAGTTGAACATAAGATGAACTAACAAAACTTAACAGCGTCTCGACAAAGCTAATTACTTTACGTATTTACTAAGCGTGAAATTAAAACACTGCGAGCAACAGCGAGCTTAATACTAATAACACTAACAATTAAGACGGGTTTAAGATTCACCCCTCATAACTACGATAGTTTATCGTATGTTATTATAGGGGGGTTTTGTACAGCACCATAACCAATACAACAAAGGACATATAATGTTACCATTTATACCATCAGGGGCGTCAGTAGGACTAAGAATCCTTAAAACGCTTTATAAAGGAAAAAGCAACTTAGGCAAAGGAACTGCATTTTTAGCAGATAAAGCAGGAAAAGTAGGACTTACAAGAACTAGCAAAGCTATTACAGGAGCATCTAAAAAGGCACACGCAGGATCTAGATATGTGGGTAAAAAAATGAAAAAATATCCTAAATCGGCGTCAGCAATAGGTGGTGCAGCTTTATGGGATTTCTTACCAGGTAGAGATAACGATTAATGGCTAAGCAGACTAACTACGTCAAAAGGGATCAACCGAAAAAACGACCAGGAATCCACAAAAAATCGAAATCGAAGTCGGAAAAGCTACAACAAAGTAATAATAGCTATAAAGGACAAGGAAAATAATGCTTGAAAAAAAAAACAAAGCTACATATAATGAAGTTACCAAATTAGGAGATGGTAGATACGCTTATAACTGGACTCATAAAAAGTCAGGTAAGGTTATGGGAGTATTTATGCATGGTAAACCAGATAAATCTAAACAAAAAGCCTTAAAAGCTCACTTTGCAGATTATAAACCATCAGCAAGTAAAAAAAATTTTGAAGGAACTTATAAGAAATTTCCAGGCTTAACTACAATCAATGCTTCTAAAGGGCCACCAATACCATATATGTCAGCTAAGTTTAAATTAAAAAATAAAAAAAGTGGGGAACTGAGAGATGTTATAAAAGTAACATCAGAATTAAGTTCATCGTGGAACTAATGGCATATTTACAATATAAAGTTATAAGTAGATTAGGGTCAAAAACTCTAAAGAAACTTAGAGCTGAAACTAAAGCTGATGCTAACTTATTATCTAGTAATGTTAAAAGTCCTAAGTTTAGATCTACTGAAAAAATACTGCAATACAAGAAACAGAAGTATTTTGGCTAACCTACCATGAGAGATAACAAGGCTATAGAAAGTTACTTGAAAAGGCACTACAAAAGAATAAAAGAAATGAGCCTATTTAGGAACCTTAAGAAAGAAGTAGAGACTGGAGCTAATGGCACACAATCCTACGTAATCAAGAATGGCCCAAATAAGGATAAAATAGTATGACAAAAAAACTAGAAAAATTAGCTGATGAAATGATTAACTTGAGTCCTGATGAAGGGAAAGAGTTAGCTACTATCATTAAAGCTAAGATGATGCCAGAACAAGCTAAACAACAACAGCAACAAGGATTACTACAGCAGCAGAATCCTCAAGCTCAACAACAAATGTCTAGAATGGGGCAAAGACCAGGTGGTAATATACCTATGCCTAATTCAAGACAAGCTGCACAACAAGGATTATTAAAATGATAGATAAATTAGGACGAGCAGGATTATTTGCAAAAACACATTTTAAAACTGCAATAAATTCTATAAAAGAGTTAAAAGGTAAAAGTATACACAAAGCAAGAGGAATTAAAAATAAAGTAGTAGCTACAAACGCTAAAATAAAAAAAGACTATAGTGTTCGAAAAGGTAGTTGGGCTAAAGACTTTGCTGGTGAAGTACGTAGCGAAGGTAGATTGTTAAGAAAAAATGTCTTTACTACAAAAAATGCATTAGATACTGTTTATAATTATCCAATGACTACTGGTACAGTTGCTGGATTAGGATTAGGTGCAGCACTTGGAAAAAATAAAAAGAAAAAGAAGAAAGTATAAGTATGCCACAAGTAGGAAAGAAAAAGTTCGCATATACACTAGCTGGTAAAAAGAAAGCTAAGATGTATGCAAAAAAATCAAAACAGAAAGTTAAAAAAGGTTAGATTATGGGAAAAGAACTCACGATATACAAACCAAAGAAAGCTTCTATGATGAAACAGATCATGAAGAAAGGGATTAAATTTGGAGTGAAAACTGCACTTCACCCATTAAGTATTGCACTAACAGCAGCTCCTCAAGTTTATAAACTAGGTAAAGCTAAAAGCTTTAAGTATTCTAGTGTAAGACAGTTTAATAAAAAAGGAAGAAAAGTTTCATAATGACTGAAGATAAAACTTACGAGAATGAAGTAGTTAAAGCTACAACTGAAGTTAAGTCTCCGAATCTAGGTGGTAAAAGACCTGGAGCTGGTAGACCTATAGGTGCAGCCACTAAGAAGAAGTGGAAATCTATGGAAGATATGGCAGATAAATATCAACATTCTCCTTTGGATTATCTATTAGCTGTGCTAAACAATCCTATGAGCTCACCTGAGCGTAAAATGTACGCAGCCGAAAAGGCAGCACCATTTGTTCACCCTAGGTTAGCATCTACAACTTCTAAGATAGGAACAGATGAACCAATCGCAATCAAAGTCTCCTGGCAAAAAGACGACTCCTAAACCAGTCGTTAAGATTGAAATACCCTACAAACCAAGACCTTACCAATTAGAAGTACACAACTCATTAAAAAGATTTAGTGTCCTAGTATGTCATAGACGATTTGGGAAATCAGTACTAGCCATAAACGAATTAATTAAGACAGCAGCAGATAAACCAAGATCCTTATGTGCATTCATAGCACCAACTTACAGACAAGGTAAGAGTATCGCTTGGGAATATTTGAAACAATACACAGCACCTTTAATGAAATATGGTGGTGGTAGAAACGAAACAGAATTAAGAATAGATCTATTCAACAACTCACGTATACAAATCTTCGGAGCAGATAATCCAGATAGTATTCGTGGAATGGGATTTGATAAAGTTGTGATGGACGAATATGCCATCATGTCTCCCAGAGTATGGACTGAGATTGTAAGACCAGCAGTATCTGACAAATTAGGATCCGTCCTATTTATTGGAACTCCAATGGGACATAATCAGTTTTGGGAAGTATATGACTTTGCTCAACGTGGTCATAAGGATTGGTATGGGAAACTATACAGAGCTTCTGAGACAGGAGTAATCCCTGCTGACGAGTTACAACAAGCTAAGGATATAATGAGTCCTGAGCAGTACGAACAAGAATTTGAGTGTTCATTTACTGCAGCAGTATCAGGAAGTTATTATGGAAGATTGATAACTAAAGCAGATAAAGAAAAAAGAATTGGAGAAGTACCTGTAGACGAAGCTGTTGGTGTAGAAACTTGGTGGGATTTAGGTATTGGAGATTCAACTGCAATATGGTTTGCACAAAGAATCGGTGAAGAAGTTCACTTAATAGATTATTACGAAACGTCAGGTGAGTCATTAGCACACTATGCAAATATCTTAATGGAAAAAGATTATGCTTATAGTAGACACATAGCACCTCACGATATTATGGCGAGAGAGTTAGGAACAGGTAAATCAAGGTTAGAAGTTTCTCAAGAACTTGGTATTGACTTTGAGGTAGCACCTAAGTTAGAAGTAGATCATGGAATTGAATCAGTAAGGAATACATTAGGCAGCTGTTATTTTGATAGGGTTAAATGTAAACAGGGCTTAGACGCTTTAAGACAATATAGAAAACAATGGGACGACAAGAATCAAGTATTTAAAAATAAACCACTTCATGACTGGTGTTCACACGCAAGTGATGCATTTAGATATGGATGTGTACATGACCCAATTGATACATCAGACTGGGATAAACCAATTAATATAGACACAAAATACGTAGTATGAAAAAAAAAGAAAAATCAAAACAAGAAATATTATCAGTAGTAAGTAGAGAGATACATAACGCATCAGGTTACATTGGTGGAGAACTTGTATCTGCTAGAAAAAAATCGTTAGAATATTACTTAGGACAACCTCTTGGCAATGAACAAGAAGGTAGATCTCAAGTTGTTTCTAATGATGTATTAGATACTGTTGAAAGTTTAATGCCATCTCTAATGAGAATCTTTACAGCTGGAGATAATGTATTTAATTGTGAAGGTATGGGGCCAGAAGATGAAGAAATGGCTAGACAATGTTCAGATTATTTAAACTATATTTTCTATAAAGAGAATGATGGTTTCCTTTGTTTATATACAGCATTCAAAGATGCATTAATCCAAAAGAACGGAATCCTAAAAGTATATTGGGATGATGCAGAAAAAATTGAAAGAGAAGAATATACAAGATTAACAGATTACGAATTAGAAGATTTACTTACTTCTGATGAAGTTAAAGTACACAATCATACTGAATATGAAGAACCTATTACAGATGAAGCTGGTAAAGAAATTGATGTAGTTAAACTACATGATGTAGTTATTAAGAGAACAAAATTATATGGAAAGGTTAAAATAGAACCAGTTCCACCTGAAGAATTTTTAATTGAACGTAGATGCAAATCAATTGATACTGCAAACTTTGTTTGTCATAGAGTGAACAAAACAAGAACAGAATTAGTTGAGATGGGTTACGATAAAGATATAGTAGACTCCTTACCAACTGGTGATGGAGATTATTATAGCGAAGATAAATTTACTAGACACCAAAGTGTAGACTTTTCTCATGGAGAAACAGATGGTGATAAGAGTACACAAGATGTTTTAATTCACGAATGCTATGTAAGAATGGATGTAGATGGTGATGGTAAAGCAGAATTAATGAAAATCACTGTAGCAGGTGATGGTAAAAAACTTCTTGATATGGAAGAAATAGATAGAATGCCTTTCGTTTCTATGACTCCTGTAATCATGCCACACAGATTCTACGGAAGAAGTGTGTCTGAATTAGTAGAAGATATACAGTTAATAAAATCTACTGTAATGCGACAGATGTTAGACAATATGTATCTAACAAATAATAATAGAGTTGCAGTACAAGATGGACAAGTTTCAATGGATGATCTTTTAACAAATCGTCCAGGAGGAATTGTAAGAACAAAACAACCTCCTCAAAATGTGATGATGCCTATTCAGGCTCAACCCATTACCGAACAAGCAAGTGGTTTGTTATCTTATTTAGATTCTGTTAAAGAGTCTAGAACAGGGGTAACGAAACAATCACAAGGGCTAGATTCAAATGCACTAAGCAGTACAGCAACTGGTCAGAACCAAGTTCTAACACAATCGCAAATGAGAATGGAGTTAATTGCCAGAATTTTTGCTGAGACTGGTGTGAAAGATTTAGCCTTAAAAATGTTTGAGCTTATTTGTAAGTATCAAAACAAAGAAAAAATTGTAAGAATCAGAGGTAAGTATATTCCTATGAGACCTTATGAATGGAAAGACAGAGTTAATATTACAGTAGAAGTAGGATTAGGTACTGGATCAAAAGAACAACAATTGATACTAATGAACGCTATATTAGAAAGACAGATGTCTGCTATCAATTTACAACAAAATGTTCATGGCCCAATGGTTAATCTAAGAAATATTTACAACTCTTTGAAAAAATTAGTTGAAAATGCAGGTCTAAATAGTATAGAACCATACTTCATGGATCCAGATGTGGGAGCAGCTCAAATGCCTGAAATTCCTCCAAAACCACCTACTGAATTTGAGAAGGTGACTTTAGCCCAAGTACAAGGTGAAAACCAACGTGCACAATTAAAAGCTGAAACGGAGAGTAAGAATATAGAAGGTAGAATGAGACAAGCACTTCTAGATTATGAACTAGCCATCAAAGAAATGGAATTGAAATACAATACCAAAATTGATGAGTTAGAACTTAAACGAAGATCTATGTTAGAACAAACTGACTTGAATAAATCAGGTGATCTAATGAAACAAATGATACAAGGACAACAACAATTCTTTAAAAATGGACAAGGAAATACTGATCAGGGAGGGCAATCGAGCTCAGCAACTGCTGGACGATCCCCTTCTAAAAAAAGCATTTGAAGATCTTTCTGAAATTTACAGACTAGAGATCTTTAACACAAGTTTCGCAGATGACGATACTCGTAGAAACCTTTGGGTAGCCTACAATATGGTAGACAAAATCAAAGGTCATTTACTAAGTGTCATGTCAAGTGGAAGGTTAGCTCAAGCCGATATTGAGCAATTAAATAAACGAAGTTAATCTAACGAAACTTCAATTTCGTCAACCCATAAAGGAACGATCATGTCAGAAACTACAAAAGGTGCAGCAGATAAGATAGATGGATTACTGAATCCCCAAACGGACAATCAAGTACCAGAAACTAAAGTTGAACCATCAGAGCCAATTCCTGAGACACAGGAAGTACCAGAGAGTGAGGAATCGAAACCTACTCCTGAACAAGCCCCTGAAAATACTGAGACTGAAGAAGAAACTACAACAGAATTAGAGACACCAGAACTCCACCGAGTAAAAGTAAGTGGTCAAGAGTTAGAGGTGAGCCTCGATGAGCTGAAAGCAGGATATTCTAGAGACTCGGATTACAGACAAAAAACTCATTCTTTAGGTATGGAAAAGAGAGATCTTGAAAACCAAAAGAGTAGTTTGAGTCAAACTTACGATACTCGTTTATCAGAACTAAACGATTTAATTTCGACAGCAGATCAATATGTGAAACAGAAACAAGGTGGACAAGACCTTGCTAAACTTTATCAAGAAGATCCAACAGAAGCTTCTAAACTTGACTTTGAATTAAGACAAGAAAGTGGCCGAATAGAAGGATTGAAAAATAAAGCTAGAGAAGTTCAGGCTATACAGTATGAATCTTATCTTAGTACACAGAAAGAACTGGCTGCAACAAAGATACCAGAGTTTAGCGATCCAAATAAATCTGATACTTTTAAACTTAGTATGCGTAATAATTTACGTGATTACGGTTTTAATGATCAGGAAATTGGAAGCCTTGCAGACCATAGATTTTTAATGGTAGCAAAGGACGCTATGAGCTTTAAATCTCAAACAGGAAAAAGACCTATCACTTCTAAAAAGATAGCGAATGCTCCTAGAGTTTTAAAAGCTGGTGTTGCTAAATCGAGTAATAGTTCAGGTAGAGAAGGCGTGAGAAATAAAATCAATACGCTAAGAAAGTCTGGTCACATTAAAGATGCCCAGTCTGCCATAGCCGATATGATTAATCTTAAATCTCAACAAAGGAAATAAACAATGGCACAGCCAACAAATACGTTCGACACATACGATTCAGTAGGTGAAAGAGAAGATCTTTCAGACGTTATCTACTCAATCTCACCAACAGATACACCATTTTTAAGTTCAGCAGCTAAAACAAAAGCAACTGCCGTACTTCACGAATGGCAAACAGACGCCCTAGCAGATGCAGTAAGTAACAATGCTGTTATCGAGGGTGATGAAGCAACTTTAGATGCATCAACTGCAACTGTTAGACTTTCTAACTCTTGTCAAATTATGGATAAAACTGTAGTTATAACAGGAACTCAAGAGTCTGTAGATAAAGCAGGTAGAGCATCTGAATTAGCTTACCAAATCGCTAAAAAAGCTAAAGAGCTTAAAAGAGATATGGAAGCTACGCTTACTGGTAAAGTTGCAGAAGCAACAGGTGACGCAACAACTGCTAGAGCTATGGGAACTCTTGGTGCTTGGGTTATTACTAATGACGCTTTAGGAGCAAGTGGTGCTTCTGGTGCTGGTCTTGGTAATACTGCAAGAACTGACGGAACTCAAAGAGCTTTCACAGAATCTGCACTTAAAGGTGTAATTAAATCAGTATGGAATGCTGGTGGAGATCCTTCTATGATTATGGTAGGCCCCTTCAACAAGCAAAAATTATCAGGATTTACTGGTAACTCTACTAGATTTGATGCAGGTGCAGACGCTACTTTATATACATCAGTTGACGTATACGCATCTGACTTCGGTCAATTGCAAGTAGTACCTAATAGATTCTCTAGAGATAGAGATGCTTATGTACTTGATATGGAATACTGGGGTGTTGCTTTCTTAAGAGACTTTTCTATGCATGAACTTGCTAAGACTGGTGACTCTGAAAAAAGACAACTTTTAGTAGAAGCTACTCTTGAATCTAGAAACGAAGCAGCTTCAGGTTTAGTTGCAGATTTAACTACTTCATAATAGTTACACGTATATAGGGGGGTAACCTTAATACTACTCCCCTAGTACTTTTTAAACATTGAAGATCAGAGATAGGTTATGATCGGAACAATAGGAAAACAAAATGAGAACATTAAACGATTACTTTATAACATCAGCAATACCTGACGTATCAGCAGCATCATCAACTTTTGTAGTTGTACCAGACGCAGGTAGAATTATTAAAATATTTGCTCATAACTTAGCAACTACTACTGGCACAGCAGCAGTTACTTTTGAAATAGATGGCGTAGCTTGTACTACAGGTGCAATAAGTCATATAGCTGCAAGTTCAGCTGGCAAACAATACTCAACAGAACCTTCAGCAGCAAACGAAGTTCTTGAAGGAAGTGCACTTGAATGTATCACTAATGGTGGTTCTACAAATGCTTCTAAAATGGAAATAACTTTCGTTATCAGAAGATAATAAATTACTGGGGGTGGCAACATCCCCTAACAAAAAGGAACAAATATGAATTACGGATTAAGACATGGAACTGTACTTAAATTAACTTCAGGATCTTCTTCTTCTGCAAGTGCAGCATTTACAGATGGAACAGAATATATCAGAGTAGTTAGTACTATTGCTTGTCATATACAAGTAGCAGTATCACCTACAGCAGCAGCGACTACATCATTATTACCAGCTAACGAAGTTGAAACTATTAAAGTATCAGCTGGAGAAAAAATAGCTGTATTAAGAATTGGTGGATCAGACGGAGAATTATACGTAACTGAACTATCTGAATAATGGGTAGAGTCAGAGATATTGAATACGATGCTGGTGTAAAGACTAAGTACATCCAAGAGTCTGATGGTAAGTTAACTATCAATAACTCTCAAGATGTATCTTCTTTGTTAAAAAGAAACAAGGAGCTTTACAATCAGGATAATGGATATATATCTGGTGCAAAAGAAATGAAAAGAGTGGCTAGTATTCCACCTTTAATTCTTTCTATATGGGCTAAAGAATACAATGGAACAAACAATTGGTTCCAATTACCAAAACTAATTCAAAGAAAGATAATGAGAACTAAACTTAATAGTAATGAGTTTAGATATTTCAGAACAGCTGAGGGAAATTTATAATGGCGTTAACAACATATTCAGGATTAAAAACTGCATTAGCCAACTGGTTAAACAGAACTGACTTAACAGATGAGATAGCTAATGACTTTATTAAGTTAGCTGAAGGTGATTTTAATGCTAAGTTAAGAATAAGACAAATGGAACAGATTGATACTATTACTATAGACTCAGAATCTGTAGCAGTACCAACAGGTTTCATTGGAGTTAGATCTCTTTACCTACTTGCTTCAAGTACTAAGTACGCATTAAAGTATATTACACCTAGTAACATGTTTGATATTAAAGCAGGATCAACTACTGCTAGACCAAGAGTATATACAATTCAAAGTGATGATGCTTCAGAAACATTAAGATTTGGGCCAGCACCTGATACAAGTTATACAGGTTATCTATCTTATTATAAAAGCTTTACACCTTTAAGTGATACAGCTACTACAAATTACATTTTAACAAGTCACCCAGCTATATATTTATATGGCTCTTTATTTCATGCAGCAAACTTCTTAGGTGGTATAGATCCACAACAAGTTCAACAATGGTTTCAAATGTATGTTGCAGCTCTAGAAAGATGTGAAAATAATGACAAACAAGATTCATATGGTGGAGCACCTGTTCAACAAAGAACAGATATACAAACCGACTTATCATTTTATAGGAGCAGATAATGCAAATACCTTTTGGAGAATGGCTACCTGATCAACCAGCACATGGTATGAAAGGTGCTAATGTAGCAACAAATGTTTACCATGCTTTAGGATCTTATAAAAGATTTCCTTCATTAGTTTCGTATTCAGCTGCATCAACAACTGTTTCAGATGCACGTGGAGCAGGATCATTTAGAGATAACTCTAATGCTGTATTTAATTTTGTAGCTACTGCAGATACTTTATATAAGTTAGCATCAGGAACTTTTACTGATGTGGGTGCTGGTGGATTATTATTATCTACAGCAAAAGCTTCATGTACAATCACAGTTTCTGATTATGCTAATATTGGTGCTAGTAAAACTGTTAGTTTACAAAAAAATAATGGATCATCTATTACATTTACATCAGTAACTGGTTCACCATCTACAAATCAATTTCAAGTACAAACTAACGATAATACAACAGCAACAAATTTAAAAACAACTATTAATGGTCATGCAGATTTTACAGCAACAGTAGCAGATGCAGTTGTTACAGTAACAAGAGCTGCAGTTGGTAGATTAAATTTAACTAATGTTTCTTCAGATACTGTAAGACTAACAACAACAAATTTTACTGGTGGAACTCCTTTATCAGGAACAGCAACAGACTTTGTAACATTCACACAATTTGGTGAATACGTAATTGCAAGTAATGGTGTAGATCCAGTTCAATATTATTTAATGGGTACATCAACTGCTTTTGCTAATCTTACTGCAATTCAAACAGCAGGAACATGTCCTTTATTTAGAGTCTCTGGAGTTATCAGGGATTTTTTAGTTTCAGGTAATATTAGTGGAGCAACTAATAGAATACAATGGTCAGGAATTAATGACATTACAGTATGGACAGGTAAACAATCTGACTCACAAGATCTTCCAGGATCAGGTGGTAAAATTGTTGCCATTACTTCTGGTGAAGTAGGATATGTATTTAGACAAAACCAAATAATTCGTATGGATTATGTTGGTGGTGCAACAGTATTTAGACTGTCAGTTATATCTCCTAACCGAGGAGCTATGTATGGTAAAACAGTAGCACAAGATAACAGACGTGTATTTTTCTATGCAGATGATGGCTTCTACGAAATACAAGGTGATAACGTAGTAGGTATTGGTGTAGAAAAAGTAAACAGATTTTTTGATTTAGATTTAAACAAAGCTTATTCAGACAGAATAGTAGCAGCAACAGATCCATTTAATACATTGGTTATGTGGTTATACCCTTCTGTAAATGATACTGCTAATACTACAGGTATATGTGATCGTTTAATTATATATAATTATTCTACACAAAAATGGTCATTATCAAAAGTAAATGCTAGTCAAATATTTTCTCAATTTATTGGAGCTTATACTGTAGAATTAATGGATATTATATCTGAAAATCTTGAAAATATTGGTGCATCATTAGATACAGATTTTTGGTCTGGTGGACAAATGTATTTAGGTGGAATAGATAATAGTTATAAAGCTGCAATCTTTTCTGGAACTTCTAATGAATGTGAAATAGAAACAGCAGAAATAGAAGGTTTCCCAGGAGCAAGAACTAATATTACAGGAGTTAGACCAATTGTAGATGCAACTGCAACAGTAACTGTAAAAACTAGAGAAAGATTAGCAGACACAGAAACAGAGTCTAGTTCATCTTCTATGGTAACAAGTGGTGTTAATCCAGTTAGACAATCAGGTAGATACATAAGAGCTAATGTAAAAATAGCTTCAGGAACTACATTTAACCATGCACAAGGAATTGATCTTGTTGCATCAAAAGCAGGATATAGATAATGAGTGATACAACAGATATAGATAACGTTAGATATTCAATGGAAACACAAGAATTTTTTCAAAGACAAATTGAAGAAGCAATTAATACATTAGTTAACAAGAACAATACTGAAAGCAATAAAGCATTCAGTTGGTTTATGGAATAGGGAGATTTATGGCAGGAACATTTTTAGGAAAATACGACACAACATCAGCAAATAATACAACTACAGGAACTAATTCAGTTTCAGTTGCAGAAGGAATGTTGCCTTCCAACATCAATAATGCTTTTAGAAGTGTTATGGCAGATATTAGACAGCACTATAATGATGCTGAATGGATTGAATATGGAGATGGAGCAGGTACTTATACACCTACTTATGTATCTTCTACAAGTTTTACAATAGATGGAGTTGATGTAACAACTCCTTATCATGTTGGACGTAGAATTAAAGTTGTGGCAACTACGCCAGGAACTATTTACGGATCAATTACAGCAACAGCATTTTCAACAAATACAACAGTAACAGTAGCATGGGATTCAGGATCTTTATCTAATGAAGCTATTACAAGTGTTTATCTTGGTGTTTTATCTAAGACAAATTCTTCTATACCTTTAGTAGTTATTGGAACTGGAAATGTAGCAGATGATGCAATTACAGCTGCAAAAATGGCAGTTAATTCTGTAGATTCAGATTCATACGTAGACGCTAGTATTGACTTAGCTCATATGAGTGTAAACAGTATTGATAGTGATCAGTATGTAGATGCATCAATAGACACAGCACATTTAGCAGCAGATGTAATTACTGGAGCTAAAATAGCAGATGATGCTATTGATAGTGAACATTATACAGATGCAAGTATAGATCTTGCACACATGAGTGTAAATTCTATAGACTCAGATCAATACGTTGATGGCTCAATAGATGTAGCTCACATGTCAGCAGACTCAGTTGATTCAGCACAATATGTTGATGGTTCAATAGATAATGCACACATAGCTGATGATGCTATTGACAGCGAACATTATGCTGCTGGTAGTATTGATACAGCTCACATAGCTGACGTTAATGTAACTCTTGCAAAACTTGCAACTAGTTCAGTTAACTCATCTAAAATTGTAGATGATTCAATTGTTAATGCAGATATTAATTCAAGTGCTGCAATAGATGCAACTAAGATTGCAAATGGTACAGTAACAAGTGCAGAATTCCAATATATTAATACTTTGAGCTCTAATGCTCAAACACAAATAAATACAAAAGCAGCTACAACTTATGTTGATGAAGCAGTTGCAGGACTAAGAACTAGAATAGTTGTAGAAGCAACATCAACAGCAAACGTAGTTATAGCAAGTGCTCTAGAAGCAGGAGACGCTATTGATGGTGTAACTTTAGTAGCTGGAGATCAAGTTTTACTTAAAGATCAATCTACTGCTAGTCAAAATGGTATATATACAGCAGTTGGTAGTGGTGCAGGAGCTGCATCTAGATCAACTGAATATAATACTATAGATGAAATTTCTGGTCAAATGGTTGTTGCTAATCAAGGAACAGCTAATGATAATACTATATGGCTTTGTACTACAAACAGTAGTGCTTCTCTTGGCTCAGATTCAATTACATTTACAAAAATTACTCCATCAAATTCAGGAACAGTTACATCTATTATTGCTGGAACTGGTTTATCTGGTGGTACTATTACAGGATCTGGAACAATTGCAATTGATACAGCTACGACTGTGGATAAAACAACATCACAAACTTTAACAAACAAAACTTTAACAACTCCAGTAATAACTTCTATATCAAATAGTGGAACTGTTACTATACCATCTGGAGCAGATACTTTAGTTGGAAAAGCTACTACTGATACCTTTACAAATAAAACATTAGATTTAGGTGGAACTGGTAATAGTTTAACAGGTTCATTAGCAGAATTTAATACTGCTTTACAAAGTGATAGTTTTACTTCTTTAACAGGAACTGAAACACTTACAAACAAAACTTTAACTTCACCAAAAATAAATGAAGATGTAGCAGTAACTTCTACTGCAACAGAACTAAATTTATTAGATGGTGTTAGTGGATTAGTACAAGGTGATTTAACTAAACTTGCAGCAGTAGATGCTTCGGCAGCAGAAATAGATACATTAGATGCTTTAAGTAGAGGAAGTATTATTTATGGTAATGCTAGTGCAGCCACAGCAATTTTAACCAAAGGTACAGCTAACCAAGTATTAACTTCTGATGGAACTGATATATCTTGGTCAGCAGTAGATGCTGGTGTTTCATGGCAAACAATCGTAACTGGTTCAACTTTAACAGCAGTTGCTGGTAGAGCATATTGGATTAACACAACATCTAATGCTTGTACTATAACTTTACCTAGTTCAGCTAGTAATGGCGACCAAATTATCTTTGCTGACTTTGCAAGAAATTGGGGAACTAATTCTGTTACACTAGATTCAAATGGATTAAATTATCAAGGTGAAGATGATTCAAATAATTTCATATATTCAACATCAGGTGAAACAGTTAATATTGTTTATTCAGGAGCAACTAATGGTTGGATTCCTTTAGATGATGATGCTGTAGCATTTGTTGGCCCACCACCATCAACTCAAAAATCTATTATGGCTTTTGGTGATAGTGCTGGTGCAGGCAAATCAAATTTAGTTAACAGTTCTGGAGTAATTGCAGCAGATATTAATGGTGTAGGAACACAAAGATATGGAGTAGATGCTGCTTCATATGGTGGGGACAAAGGTCTTTACGCATTTGGCAGACCAAGTGGTTATGTAAATACTAGAAATTTAATTTCTAATCAAGGTGTAATTGCTTCTGATGCTACTGGTGCTGGTGCTGCTAGAGCCTATTTGTCTGGAACTCAATATGGTACAGACACAGCAATTTTTGCTTTTGGTAATACTGGTTCTGGTTATGTAAATAATTATAATTTAGTTAATAACACAGGTGTGGTCGCTTCTGATACATCTGGCTCTGGTACTATAAGGTCTGGTGCTGGTTCAGTACCTTATGGTGGAGATAAAGCTATGTACGCATATGGTTATAGTGGAAGTTATCTTAATAGTAAGGCTTTAGTTTCTAATCAAGGTGTTGTTGCTTCAAATTCTACTGGTGTAGGAACGGCTAGAGTTTATATGAGTGGTTCTGGTTATGATGGTGGAGATAAAGGTATTTTCGCATTTGGAGATAATAATAACAGTATGATAGGTGTAACAAATTTAGTTTCAAATACTGGTTCATTAGCTAGTGATACTAGTGCCGTAGGTACTGCTAGATATGGAGTTTATTGTAGTCAATATGGTGGAGATAAAGCAATCTTTGCGTATGGTTATACTAATGCTGGTGCTGGTGCATTAAATATGAAAAATTTAGTTAATAGTTCTGGTGTTATGGCTTCTGATGCGACAGGTGTCGGTTCAGTTAGAGCAAATGGTGGAGCATGTGGATTCTCACAATCAGCATAATAATAATATAGGAAAATAATAATATGGCTTCAAAACTTAATTCAGAATTTAATTATCGTTACCAAGTAATAGGAGATACTCCTTGGGAAAAATTAAAAACATTAAAAGGTTTTTTAGAAGGTAGAGTTGATGCAGCTAAACTTGAACAATTTGGTATTTTAAAACACAAAATTAAAGTTTCAAAGCTAAAACATTTTAAAGAAAATAAAGGTTTAGAATATGAAATTTTAGAACTTGAACTTGAAGTATTAGAACAAGAAGCTACTTTTCAAACTGCTAAAGAGGCATATGAACTTAATAGAATAGAAATTAAAACTTTAGAAAAACTATTAAAAGAACTCTATGTGATTGCAGAACCTACAAGAATTAAAGGTTATACAGATGAAGAAATGTTTGAAGCTAATGCTGCAAATGAATTTACTGTAAGTATTGGTAGAGAGATACAAGCTGAAATGATTGCTAATGGCAGACCATCACCAGCTAAATTAAAAAATGCTATGAGTAATCCTCATACTTGGAACGCATTAAAAAAAATAGGATTAGTACCTAAAGAAACAAAAATACTTATGGGTAATATTGATCCAACATTAAAAATAGAACTTAAAGGAGTTGAAGATGAAATTATATAGAATTGAATCGTCTGCATGTGGTAGTTTTTTTGGCACACCAGAGGATACTATAAAACCAGATAGAACAGATTGCACAATAATAGCACAAACACCAAGTAATGATGGTTATTTGTTTTTGTGTAAAGATTCACAAACTGCACAAACTGGTTTAACTTTATTAAGTACAGTACCATCTGGATTTGATTTTACTTACTGTCAAGAATGGGGTCTAATAATTAATGATGCTGTTGTTGCAAGAGTGATATTAGATTTAAGAAAAAAATCTTACAATACTTGGGAAAGTCAGTTAGAAGAAATTTATGATCATGGAATAGATAATTGGAAAATAAGACTTACACAAGTTAAAGCAGATATTCCTAAATAGTTAATTGAAAAAAACAATAAAAGAATTATAAATAAAACATGGCTAATATATATAAAAACGCAGGTATTAATTTAACCACTACCAATTTAACTACTATATATACAGTACCTACTTTAAGAACAGCTATTGTTAAAAGTATACAAATTAGTAATGAACACAGTAGTGGTAATTTGGTAGAAATATTTGTAACAGATAGTTCAGCAAGTGCTACCTTTGAAATTTATCACGTATCAATGGCTTCCTCAACAACAGTCAATGGTTTATCAGCACCTCTTGTCTTGGAAGCTGGTGATATACTTAAAATTCAAACAGCTAATGCTAACGTAATAGAAGGTATGATTAGCTATCTAGAAATATTTGACGAAAAAAGTACCTAATGAAATTGGTTCAAGTACCTACAAAAAACATTGAAGAAGTTTGGCACATAGTTGTCAAAGATATAGCAGACGCATTAGCAAGATCTAATGGATATGCTTTAGCAGAACACATTAAGAAATGGATCCTAGAAGAAAAAATGCAATTATGGATTTTATGGGATCAAGAAGATAAAGAAAGATATTTTGGTACAGTAGTAACAGAAGTAATACAAAGACCATTACAACGATGTCTTAACATTAAAATTATGACTGGTAAGCATCGTGAAAAATGGCAACATTTAATAAAACATATTGAAGAATTTGCATGGCAAAACAAGTGTGATTTATTAGAGTTGGTTGCAAGACCAGGTTGGAAGAAAGTTTTAAAACCATTTGGTTATAAAGAAAGTCATATATTATTAGAAAAAAAAAAGGAGAATTAGTATGTCATCAGGTGGAGGAGGTCAAACAACAACACAAAGTACAGCAGTACAACCATATTCAGCAGCAGAACCAGGATTAAATCAAATCTTGTCTGAAGCTGGAACTATATATAATCAAGGGCCATCAGGTGCTGGTTATGTAGCACCAACAACACAAACTACACAAGGTTTAGCTGCACAAGAAACTATTGCAGGAGCAGCAAATAATCAAATTTTAAATACTATACAAGGTAACTACTCTAATCCTTTCTTGTCGCCTATGATTGCACAAGCAGGTAATGATATTTATTCTAGTGTTGCAGGACAGTTTAGTGGAGCAGGTAGAACTCCTGGATCTCCAATGATGCAGTCCCAAGTAACAGGACAAGTTGCAGATAAAATGGCACCTTACGCTTTTCAAGCATACAACGCTGAAAGACAAAGACAATTAGGAACTGCTCAACAAGTACCTAGTTTAACAGCAGTTGGTGGAGCTTTAGAAGATATACAAAGACAACAAAATATGGCACCACAAAATTCGTTAGCTCAGTACTATAATACTGTAGCACCGATTGCTTATGGATTGCCTACACAACAATCAACAACACAACAACCAGGTGCCAATCCTTTAGGTATGGCAGCAGGTGGAGCTATGAGTGGAGCTGCTATGGGTAATATGTTTTCCCCTGGTGGTGGTGGAGCCATGATGGGTGCAGCTGTTGGTGGTCTTGGTGGATTATTAGGAGGGTTATTATAATGAGTAAATTAATAAATGAAGTTAAACACTACTACAAAGATCACAAAAAAGTTGTGATTTCAGTAGCAGTTATTTTAGTTATCGCAATAATAGTATAAGGAATTAATATGCCAGGTGGTGGACAAGACGCAGGAGCAGGATCAGGTTTTGGTGGTGGTAATAGTGGGCCAGCAGGAGGAGCTTCTTCTGGTGGAAACTATGGTGGTAATAGTAATTCTAATCAATCTTCTAGCAGTAATGATGGGTATCAAAACGTACATCAAACTGGAGCAGTTACACAAACTCCAGGAGCAACATCACCTGATGATGATGGTAGATTAAATTATCTTTCAGGTGCTTATCAAGATATAAAATTATCTCAAGCTCAAAAAGATAAGTTTGCAGAAGATCAAAAACAAGCTAATTATGCAATTAGTCCAATGTCAAAACCAAGCAATGTAGCTATTGGTGTTGGTTTAAACCTATTACTACCAGGAGCAGGTTATCTCTTTGGTCATTATAAAAATTCTACTGCTATGGGTTATTCAATGACTAATCCATTAAGTGGTTTAAAAGATAAATTTGGTAATGCTAAAGATTGGGTAGGAGATAAATTTGGTGGGCTTTTAGATGGGCCAGATGCTAATTTTAATACAAGTGGTGTTGGTGATGGTTCAGATAATAACAGAACTACAATGAATACTATAGCACCTTTAGCTCCTTATGCAGTTTCAGGAATTACACCACAAGAATCTCAAGCTAGTAAATGGTATGCTAGTATAGGAGAGAATACAGGATCAACATTTAATTTTGCAGGTGCGTATGCTGATGCAAAAACAAAAGTAGCAGCAAATTTAAGTAGCCATGGGCCATTAGCACAGTTAGCTGTAAGCGATAGTCCTTATTACAACTGGTTAAAAACAAACAAATTAGACAAAGGAATATTATAATGGGTTTATTAAGTAATACATGGGAAGAATGGAAGAAAAATAATCAAGATACTGTCCGAAATGACTTCTCAGGAATGAATAGTGATGCAATGTCACCAAAATTAAATACAGCAGGTGGTATAACTAATCCTAGTTATCAAAGAGAAGAATCTCCTTTGGTTAAAAATCCTATATTTACTAAAGATAATTTTAAAAAAGCAGGTAGTGCAATATATGATTCACTTCCAGGTTCAGATTTTGATAGAAAATTTGCAATAAAGGAAGCTCAAAAAAATCAACAACCTGGTATTCCTCAAGGAGATAATATACCATTCCATCCTTCTCAAGGAGGAAAAAATATTACTGGTGCTGATCTTGAAAAAGATCAAGGATTTTTATCTAAGCTATCTGGTATGGCAGGTGTAGATATGGATAAAGCAAAAGCTAATTGGAAAGAGAAAGGTGGGTTTGAAGGACTTATGTCTAACCCTGCATTCTCATTAGGCCTAGCATTAATGCAATCATCAGCTAATGGTAAAACTATTAATCAAGGTATCTTAAATAACTTTATTAAAGCAGGTGGTATATCTGCAGAATATAAAGATAGAATTGAAGCAAGAAAACAAGCACCTATTCAAGCAACAGCTGGAGACATGGCTGAAACTGCAGACCTATTAAAACAAATGGGTATTGAAAAAGGTAACTGGTTTGAAAATTTTGGAGGTAAAGTATCTAATTTTTTTGGTGGAGAAGGAAGTAAAAATCCAGGACTTGAATGGCAAACAGCTGTTGAAGAAATATCTTTACAATACCAAAAAAGCGTTCAAGAATGGCAAGCTAAAAATAAAGACGCTAGTGGTAAACCTAAACTAATTAGAAAAACAGATCAAATTAGAATCATGCGTGATCTAGTTAAATCAGGTAAAATACAAAAAAATAGTGCTTGGTTTGGTGGTCTATTTACTTCTGATTCACTTAGAAACCCTTTACCTCCTGGAAAAGCTGAAGGTGGCCCAGTAGAACAAGGCAAACCCTATGTTGTTGGAGAGAAAGGCCCTGAGATTATTATACCAAGATCAGATGGTGATGTTCTAACTAATGATGACTCACAAATTTACGCTATGTTATTAGCATCTAACCCACAACTACAGAAAGTATCTAGAGTAAGAGCTCAGAAGATTATGAGAAATAGATTCCCTGAATACTTTGAAGGATAATATATGATTACTAAAATTGCAAAATTTGTTATTAGAAAAGGCAAACCTAAAATTAAAGGTTATAGTCCTAAATATAAAGGGATTAAAAAATTTCCTGCACAAAAAACACCTAAAAGATCACAAGCATGGCTAGATGAAGCAGCAGATTTTAAAGCAAGATCAAAATTTGATAGTATTTTTGATTCTACTGAAGATAATGTATATCAAGGTATTAAAATTTTAGCCACAAAAAATGCAGCTGCTAAAACTTTAGCTTCTAAAACTGCTGGAAAAAAATGGAGTTTCTCATTAAATAAAGCAATTAAAAAACAAAGATCTACTATAGCTACTTTTGCTAAATCAAATAAAGGTTTAATTACTAAAAGTGGAATCAAACAAGCTAAGATAAAAGGCTTTGTTAAAACTTTAAACAAACACGACTTAGAATTTGAAAGAATTAGATCTAAAACAGAACAATTATTTACAAGCTCAAAAGGTGCTAATCCCTTTAAAACTTATACTAAAGTAACAAAAAGATCTTTAAGAGATGGTACTAAATTAAGACGAGAAGGCCAAAGAATTGTAGATCACAATAAAACAATAAAAAGAGAATGGGGATTCTAGTGTGGCTAATGACTTCAATCTTAATGAATTTAAACTAAAAGACCCAGTAAGTAATATCCAAGATGGACTCCAGGAGCCTGTTAAAGATAGTACTCCTGGGTTTTTTCAGTCTTTAAAGAATCCAATAGATCTTTGGAGAGAAGAATCTTTACCTGCTTCCATGTATCAATGGCTTTCAGGTAACACTAAAAAGAAACAAGCTCAAGAAGCATTAGACTACATTCGTGGTAATCCAGAACAAGAAGGTTCTAAAATCTATAAAGAAGCAGAAAGACATCTAAATCGTTTTGGTTATCTATTAGATGATGGGCCAATGAACATAGACATAAAAGAAATTGGCAATATGATAAAAGCCAATCCTAAGATGTTTGGTGCAGAACTTGTTAACATGATGATGGCAGATCCTTACTTATTATTTATGCCTTTGGGATGGGGTAGATTAGGTAGAGGAGTTGTTAATGGTCTTAGATTAAAGTTTGGTAAACAAATGTCTTTAGCTAAAATACCAAGAAGAAAGGCATCAGTTATGTCTGATCTTAAAGTAGGTGCGTTTGCCACACTCGCAACACCCTTTGTATTCTCTGGTGCATGGCAACTAGGTGAAGATGCAACATTAGATCCTAAAAGACTAGCAGTAGAAACTACTATAGGTGCAACAGCAGGTGCTGTTTTATCTGTAGGTTTTGCTGGTATGGGTGCTATGGCACAAAGATTAACTAGACTTCCCAAAGATAGAGTTGCAGAAATACAAAGTCAAGTTTTTAAAAAACATGGTGTCAATCCTGAAAAATTATTAGACTATAATGAGCAAGGCATTCCTCGTTCAATAGATGAACTTCTTAATGAGATAAACAAACAAACAAAGATCATGAATGATCCTGTAGAGTTTGATGTTATTAAAGCAGATATGACTGCAGCATTAAGAGAAATAATGGAGAATGGCAGAGATATGTCTATAGCTACATTATTTAAAGGTGCAGCTTCTGTTGGTGGAGTTTTTGGTGCAGCACAATTCCTTACAGCTGAAGATGATAAAGCATTAGCAACTGCTAAAGGTGTTGGATTAGGTGCAGCAATATATGCTGCTGGTGCATTAGTTAATAGATATTTAAAAAGAATACCTAAAGATTTTGAAGAAGTTGCATTAATGGCAGAATCTACAATGGATGCAGCTAAGATTAATACAGTTAAATTAAACTCTGCAGGTTATAAATTAGGCAATACAATTAAAGAAATGCTTCCAGATGCATTGGACTCAAGACGTAAAGTATTTTACTACTTAACTGAAGGAAGTGTTAATAGAAAAACATTTAAGTTTGATGCTAGATTGGGGCCAATATTAAGAACAGAATTAAATAAAGCTGAAAGAGAAGCAGCAGATGCTATAAAAAAAGTATTCAATTCTTTTGATCAAACATTTGGTGAACATGGTGAGAGATTATTTAACAATAAGAGAGCTAATTACTTACCTTTGTTATGGGATCATTATAATCCTAAAGATCAACCTTTTAAGTTTGTTAAAGAATTTGATAAAGATATAAATAAAATTAGTGGCCCTTCTGGTAAATTTCAATTTAGTAGACGTGGTGTATTTGGCGATATAAATAAAGGACTACAAAAAGACTTCACAATTAAAAAAGGATATGATGATCCTGCTGAGTTAATTAAATTGTATGTTCATGCTGCAGGTAAAGCAATATCTACTAAAGCTATGATTTCTAGTTTAGAAAGAACTAAAGTAGGTCATTCAGCATTACTTGTTAGACGAGGTGTAAAAATACCTTCAAACGATTATGTAGAATTTAAACATCCTTACTTTGAAGATAAGTTAGGTTTTCCTTATATTCATAAAGGTATGGAAAGATCAATAAGAATGGTTTTTGATGCTAGAGATGAGCCAGCTCTAATGAGTGCAATCTTTACTACTAACCTTATGATGAAAAGATTAGCAGTAGGTTTCTCATTCTTTCATGCAGGTGCATTAGTAGAAAGTTTATGGTTTGCTGGTGCTAAACCTAAGTTTATTAAAAAGTTATTAGATCCTAGATCTAAAGCAGAGCTAGAGAAGTTTATTAGCAATCCAGAAACATATGTTAAAGAATTTCCTCATGCAGTAAATGTCCTAAATGATATGGGATTTAAAGATGTGATACAGTTCTCTAGAGGAATGGGTTTACAGATTTCAGCACCTGAAGATATAGGCTTTGATAGATTCTATTATAACTTAAGAGGTATTGATAAAACATTAAAATCTCATTTTGGTATTTCTACAAATGGAAATATAGAAAAAGTATTTAAGTGGTTTGATAAAGTTACTTGGGACAGAGTATTTACACAAGCTAAACTACATACGTTTCTTACAGTATTAAATAGAACAAATCTTAAAGGTGTCCCTAATAAAATAAGAATTGAACCAGGTGATACACAATCTGTTATATATCGTAAGGCAGCACAAGCAGCTACAGTTACAAATGATGCATTTGGTGGACAGAATTGGGAACAAGTAGCGAACAGAATACAAACACCTTGGCTTAAGAGTTTATTACAAACTACATTTTCTCCAGGATCTAGAGGGTATATGCAACTATTAATGTTTGCTCCTGACTGGACAATATCTAATGTAAGAATTATTGGTAAGTCTTTACCTGCTTTTGAAAGCGATCCAGGACTTAGAAGAATGTATCAATACTATTTTGCAAGGGCTGCACTTACATATGCAGCAGCAGGATCTGCACTTAACTATATATTTAGTGGACACTCTCTATTAGATAACGTGGATCCAACTAGAATTGACTTAGGAGATGGTGAAGTATTAACCTTTTCTAAACAATTAATGGAACCTTTCCATTGGATAACTGATCCGTCTGGAACTGGGTTAAAGAAAATTGGGGCCTTACCAAGAGTAGTAACTGAAGTGTTAACTAATAAGAAATACTTAACTACTAAGTGGAGTCCAAATATTACTAGAAACGATGATGAAGCTATTAAAAAGGGCTTATCAATAGGAGGTCATGTCGGTAAAAGATTTTTACCTATTTGGTTACAACAAGCGTCAGCTTCAGTAGAGAAAGCATTGCATCAAGATGGTCTATCGTTAGACGTTGCTGCAGATACCTCTGTTGATTTTGTACTGGGCCAACTAGGGCACCCCAGATATAAAGGGCCAAGATATACACAATATAAAACGAGAGACATATTCTAATGAGCAGAAATACAGAAAATCAAGCAGAACTTTTAAAAGTACATGGATCAATTGATCTTATTAACCAGAGGTTAGATACATTGGAGAACAATCATCTAGCACATATTCAAAAAGATATAGACAGAATTATGTATGTCATATCAGCAATTGGATTAGGTTTATTAGGTCAATTTTTATATTTAATTACTAAAAATATTTAATGGAACTAATGCTAGTAATGTATTTTTGCTCAGCATTACTTAGTGATTGTCAAGGCCCATACATAACGAAAGAGTCTTATAAAGATTATAATACCTGTATGATTTCAGGGTATTCAAAAGCATTAACTAAAATGAAAGAAGTTGATGAAAAAGAAGTTAATCAATACATGATTTATATTAAGTTTGTATGCCAAGAAGATACAAGAACAGCTACATAAAGTTGTACCTTTGTTAGTTGATTTATTAGTTAAATAATTATAAAAGCTATAGTATGCTTCGAAAATCAATACTTGTTATAAGTGATCAACACGCACCATACCATCATATAGATACCCTTGACTTTTTAAGAGCTATAAAGCAAAAGTATAAACCTGACTGCGTTGTAAACATAGGTGACGAAATGGATTGGCATTCAATTTCATTCCACGATTCTCACCCTGGTTTATATTCGCCTAGTCATGAGTTGGTAGTTGCTAAGAAATTTCTTCAAGAATTAGAGAAGTTATTTCCTAAACAACACATCATGGATTCCAATCATGGTAGTTTAGTTTTTAGAAAAGCTACTAAGTATGGATTACCTCATGAGATCTTTAAGTCATATAATCATATGCTTGGAGTTGGTAAAGGTTGGACATGGCACGATGATTTGATTGTTAAAGCATCCAATGGTCAAGACATTTACTTTTGTCATGGTAAGTTTAAAGACGTGCTTAAAGTAGCACAACAATATGGAATGTGTACTGTCCAAGGACACTATCACACTTCATTCAAAATAGATTATTGGAGCAATCCAAATGAACTACTTTGGGGAATGCAAGTTGGGTGTTTAATTAACATGAAAAGTTTAGCGTTTGAATATAACAAACTTCAAAAGTCTAGACCAGTAATAGGAACAGGAGTTATCATTGATGGATTACCAATATTAATCCCAATGGTTTTGAAAAACGATGGCAGATGGAATAGAAAAATTACCTAGAGGAATTAGAAACAAGAACCCAGGCAATATAAAGCTGGGAACTGATTGGGATGGACTGGCAGATGAACAATCTGATCCAGTTTTTTGTGTATTTAAAGAGTCTGTTTGGGGTATTAGAGCTCTAACTAGAATACTTTTAGTATATAGATTCCACCATAAAAAATTTACAGTTGAGGACATCATTTCAAGATGGGCTCCTCCTATTGAGAATGATACAGATGCTTATATAGTATTTGTATGTAAGCAAATGAATTTTAATCCTAAAGATGAATTAGATAATAGCATTGAACATTACTTACCATTGGTAAAATCAATAATACAAATGGAAAATGGTATGCAGCCATTCGATGATGAGCTGTTAGTAGAGGGAATGTATAAAGCATGGGAAGGTTTTCCTGTAGGTTCTAACAAGGTATCATAATATGGAGGGTAGTCTCAATGAATTATTGGTTTACCTTTTGGTTAGTGCTAGCTTTTATAGTTCTAGTCCTATTCGGTGGGCCTAATCTAAATTAAGTAAAGGGGGAGATATATGTGGTTTAATTTATTATCCATGGGTATAAAGACGGCAAGTCATTTATACAAAAACAAACAAACAACAAAACAACT
>Ga0307994_1000516_pt1 | contig 27039 bp, 37 predicted proteins | sample EllFjometagen261_FD_203171 | JGI IMG/M metagenome (GOLD analysis project Ga0307994, IMG submission 203171) | Marine microbial communities from Ellis Fjord, Antarctic Ocean - #261 | ecosystem: Environmental > Aquatic > Marine > Unclassified | place: Southern Ocean | collected 2014-11-02 | reverse complement strand
AGCCCCAATTAAGGGGCAGCAGGGTAAAACCTGGAAATTGCTATTTAGATACTTTTGTCAACTTCTATAACTATATAGTTATCCGATACCTTGACCGCTAACCGCTCGGCATTGCCGAACATTGATTGTCTAACCTCTGGCTTGTATCTAATATCAATCGTTTGATAAACAAAGCCCCTACGCCTGTCATTAACACAAGAAACTTTCTTGTCGCCCTGCTCTAGCGCCCTTATGCCGATGTGATCGGAATAGAATCCAATTTCAATAGCTTGATGGCAATCAAACCCATACTCTGCCAGATCTCTGCGTTGAATACAGGTACGGGCATTCTTGCCGTTTACCGCGCCGTTTTTAATCGTAGTTAATGTTTTCATTTTGAAACCTCGTTGTTGTCGCCCAGAATAGGACTAGTACTATAAACCTTCCCGCTTGTGTGCTCGTCTTTCTCGTGCCCGTCATTAGGGAAAACAATCTTCGCCCTTGTCTCGAATGTAACGCCATTCCAGATTGACTTCCTACCAGTGATATAAACATCGATAGCTAACCCGTGAGAATTGCAAGATTCGTCATTAACGCGGTAGTCACATCCAGCCCATGTGCTATCAGTGAAGTTCTCATTATCAACGCTCAAGAAAGCCCAGCTCGGCCACTGATCGGGGTGAACTGCGGTAATACAATCTGATTTAAGTTTAAACATTTCTTATCTCCTAAATACTGGTTGGGCCAGCTCCCACCCAAAAACCCCACTGAAGGGGCGTTTGATTAGGTTAGTGGTTGGGGCCGAAGCCCCGTTATTATTTAATACTTGGAATCTAGTTGGTTGTAAATTGCCTCACAAAACGGGTTGGCTTGCAGGTCGCTAATAACAACCATTGGCTCGCCTTCACTGCCATTGTCATAGATCAGAAAGAACCATCCAATTTGCTCGCCTAAAGTATTCAGAATTACCAGTTGATCTTCGCCAGTGCCGCCAAGTTCTGCGCGTATGGCAGTAAACGAAGTAGAACGTTTAAGTACATACTCTTCCCCGTCAAAAACAGATACATTGTTGCCATATTCTAATACCAACTTGATAAGCATAGATAACACGGGTCGCTCATGGTTCGGTACATATTGGGAAAATCTGCCAGCGTCCAAATCCTGCATAACCTGATCGTGCTCGCCAATGTCATTGAGTGTTGTCATTGTGGTAACTCCTATCGGAACTCGGAACCCCCGAGCGGGCAGCGACGTAATCACTAGAACCAATTTAAACCCATGCAATTACAGTGTCAATACAATATACAATTATATTACCTATATATAGTTGCCTATTATCTGGCTCGTGGATTGCTGTAATGGGTGAATAGGTGGGTGTGAGTTTATATGTCTATGTTGCAACACTACCCAACACTCACTCCATGTTCCCGTATTGGTAGCGGTTGCCTATGGCATGTAATGACCCGTCATGACCTGTAGCCTGGCGCGACATGTATCCTTAGGCGACACCCCCCAACCCTTTCTGAAAAAAGAATTGTTACTGATACGGACTAAGCCTCACATATTTTTTGAGTTTTTCACTCCCCCGTCTTTCCTAGCTCTCAAGCCCTTGGTTTGCAGTGTCCCTATTTTCCTGCTATTAAAGAGACATTCGTTTCACTCATTTAGGGCTGCGGCCCCTCTTTCTGCGAGTAGAGCTATGTCTGTATTCATTGGTAGTGAGCCATTACTGGAAAGAACGCTTGAAGTACTAGCCTCTGAATCTGCTCCTCCTAAAGTCCCTTATCCTCATAAGTGGACTGAAGATGGGAAGATGATAGGATGGGTGTTCGGCCCTGTTGAACGACCTTTGTTTAATTTCCCTGAAGCTGATTTGCCGTATTAATAAGGATGGTTAGATGAGTCAATCTCAGAGTGTTCTCTCTGAAGGTGTTGTTCTTGCTGATGATGATACTCAGAAGTTAGTTCAAGTCTTACGTTCTCAACATGCTCTTATGGGTATCTATGGGAATGTGTTTGAACGTCTTGGTGGTGAGCAGTTCTTATTTGAATGGGCGCAAGATAACCCTTCTAAGTATCTGACAATGCTCGTTAAGATGGTTCCTACTCTAGCCCCTACCTCTGGTCTTCAAGGTGACATTAATATCCGTATCTCTAATGACTTACCTCGTTCAGCTTTAGATGATTAATCTTACCAATAAGCGCATTGTGAAAGCAGAGCAGATCAACGTGTTTGCGTGCTATCTGATTACAATACTCATAACTGGCTTAGAGTAGCAGTGCGCTTTTTAGTAAGGGAGATCTAATGCCATACGCTTCTGACAAACAACGGGCCTATCTGCATATCAATGAACCTGAGATAGCAGCTAAGTGGGATGCTGAACTTAAGTCTAAAAAGAAGGATACCAGTCGGCAGAAACTAATTGCTGACAATATACGCAAAGTATCCAATCGTAGTAGCTAATGGATCTCACACTCCCTTATCACCCTAGAAAGCAGTTTATAGACTTCCATCAACGCAGTACCCGCTTTGGTGCTATGGTCTGTCATCGTCGTGCTGGCAAGACAGTCTCCTGTATTGGTGAGCTAGTCACTCGCGGTATGTACACCAAGAAGAAGAGAGCTGAGTATGCTTACGTTGGCCCCTTCCGCGCACAAGCTAAGAAGATAGCCTGGACTTACCTTAAAGACTTTACCGAAGGATTGAGAAAAGGCCCACCTAGAGAATCTGATCTATCTGTCACTCTACACAGTGGTGCGACCATTACCCTGTACGGCGCTGATAACCCTGATGCCTTACGAGGATTGTTCTTTGATGGCATTGTCCTTGATGAGTACGGTGATATGCGCCCTAGCATTTGGGGTGAAGTTGTATTGCCTACGTTATTGGATCGTAAGGGTTGGTCTGTCTTTATTGGCACCCCCAAAGGAAAGAACCACTTCTATCAGATGGTTCAAAGGGCTAAGACTGAAGACAACTGGTATGAACTTACCCTTAAAGCCAGTGATAGTGGTCTTTTAGACGAAGACTCACTTGCCCTAGCCAAAGCCGAGATGACCGATGCTCAGTACCAACAAGAGATGGAGTGTTCGTTTGAAGCGGCTGTTCTAGGCGCTTACTACTCAGACATAATTGCTGAGATGGAGAAGATCTGTGTTGACCACGATAAACCCCGCATTGGTGACTACCCCTACGACCCACATGAAGTTGTTCATTGTTCAGCCGATCTTGGCTATACAGACTCTACTGCCTTCTGGTTTTGGCAATTAACGGAAGAAGGGCCAATTCTAATAGATTATGAGGAGTATGATGGTCAACCTCTTGAGTTCTACTTTGATATGCTTAAAAACAAAGGCTATCAGTATGCCGATATGTGGCTACCTCACGATGCTAAGGCAACATCACTGCAAACAGGCCGATCAACGGTTGAACAGTTCCTTGACGCAGGCTTTCCCTGCCGTGTTGTTCCGAAACTGGCAGTTCAACATGGAATTGATGCCGCAAGACTCATCATGCCGCAGTGTAGAATCAATAAAGCCACCTGTTATTCAGGAATAGAGGCGCTTCGAGCCTATAAACGCTCTTTTAACGAGAAAACCCAACAATTTGCCAATAAACCCTTACATGACTGGGCTAGTAATGGCTCAGACTCCTTCAGATACTTCTCACTAGTCACTGAAACCAGTAAAACAGCACTTCAAGTGGTCGATGATAACAAACCACTACTTGAAACCGTTACCTACACACTTGATGACCTCTATAAGTCTCAAGAAGAGGATAATTGGCGCAGAAGTGTGATTAGGATATGATTGAACACAAATTAACCAAAGGATTGCTAAAATGAACGGACAAATGCCACCACAAGGTATGCCACCGCAAGGTATGGCTCCACAGGGCATGGCCCCTCAAGCATTCCCATCAGGCCCAGCCGTTGGGATGCCTCAAGGTCAACAGCCAGCGGGAAAGCAAGCTCCATCTCCCAATGCGCCGCCACAACAGCCAGAAAGTCACATGATGCCAGATGGCACAATGATGTCTGGCCCAGCACAACAAGGCCAGCAACCTTCACAACCTGTTCCAGCAGCCCCAGATCCAATGCAACAGCAACAAATGATGGCTCAAATGCTCAGGCAAAATGCCCCAAGCCAGCCAATAGCAGGTATGCCCCCACAAGGGATGGCACAGCAGAATAGAGGCTAAATAATGGACGTTGATATAGAGATTGATTACGAGACAGTTGTGGACATGAAAGCTCCCAAAAAGAGCAAGACACCCGCACAATGGCATCAGCACTGGCAGAAAGAGATGTCAGCGGCTGATAAACGCTTACGCAAGTACCTGAAGCAGGGCAACTCTGTTGTTAATCGCTATCTGGATGACAGACAAGGCTCTAGTGACTCCTACGGGGATAACTTCAGCAATAATGCGTCTTCAAAGCTAAATCTGTTCCATAAGAATATCTCTACAACAATGGCTATGCTATACGGAAATACGCCAAAGATTGATGTTGTTCGCGAACATTATGACCCAGATGACGATATAGCGCGGGTTGCCTCATTAATGTATCAACGAATGCTTATGACTGACGTTGAACCCAGCGGTGAAGACCTATCGACCGTATTAAAAGCAGCACTTCAGGATAGATTGCTTCCTGGCATGGGCTGTGCGCGTGTTCGTTACGATATGGCGACCATGACCGAGACTCAAATGAACCCCGATTCTTTTGAAAATGAAGAAATCGAGGTATTAGACTACGAAGATGCTCCTATCGACTACATCCACTGGCAAGATGTCAGATGGGGCTGGGGTAGGACATGGAAAGAGATCCCTTGGTGGGGATTTCGTGCTTGGCTTGATAAAGATGAAGTTACTGAGCGTTTTGGCGAGAAAGTAGCCAAAAACATTGATTACAAAAACCAAACCCCAGAAGGCAATAGTGGCAATATGGGTGCTGCGGATACTGATGAAAGAGATAATGTCCAAAAGGCAGAAATCTGGGAAATTTGGAACAAAAAAGACAAGCATGTGTATTGGTATTCTGAAGGTGCAGACCTCATTCTGGACTATAAAGAAGATCCACTAGGTCTGGATGGGTTTCTACCTATGCCCCGCCCTATGATAGCCAACTGCACAACCACGTTATTTACGCCTAGAGCTGACTTTATACTCGCTCAGGACTTATACAATGAAATTGATGAGCTACAAAGCCGTATAAGCACTATTACTCGCGCTATTAAGGTAGTGGGTGTATATGACAAGGCGGCAGGCGATTCGGTGGGACGTATGCTCAAAGAGGGTGTTGAAAATGATCTCATACCCGTTGATAACTGGGCGATGTTTGCTGAGAAGGGTGGGTTGCAAGGAAGTATCCAGTGGTTCCCCGTTGAGGTCATAGTGGGTGTATTGCAAACACTGCAACTTGTACAGCAGGCTAAGACTGAACAATTGTATGAAATAACAGGTATGAGTGACATTATGCGCGGAGGTGCTACCGATCAGTACACTTCTGGCGGTACTCAGGCTATTAAAGCCAAGATGGGGTCTATCGGTATTCAGGCGTTGCAAGAGGAGTTCGCTAGGTTTGCTAGTGATCTTGAGGCTCTAAAAGCTGAAGTTATATCAAAGCACTTCAGCAAAGAGACTATTGTTGAGCAATCTAACGCTGGATTTCTACCAGAAGCTGATAAAACGTATGTCTCCGATGCCATTGACCTAATGCAGTCAACGGATGTGAAGTGGCGTGTAAACATCAAGCCAGAGTCTATTGCGATGGTTGACTATGCCCAGATTAAGTCTGAGCGCAGTGAATTCCTGATGGCAATGTCTCAGTACATCCAATCTGCTTCAAGTGCTGCGGCTGCCCTCCCAGAATCCCTGCCTATACTGCTTGAAATGCTCAAATGGGCTATGGCTGGGTATAAAGGAGCGGAATATCTTGAAGGCACGTTTGATCTAGCGATTGAGGGGGCTAAGAAGATGCCACCGCCTGGACAAGATGATAATGGTGCCGCTCAGGATAATCAGGTTAAGCTCCAGATAGAGCAGATGAAGATTCAAGCGAGCCAGCAAAAACAAGCGGGTGAAGTTCAGAAGATTCAAATCAAAGCTCAGGCCGACATGCAAGTTCAGCAGGCTAAAATACAGTCTGAAATGGCCAAGATGGAAGCTGATAACCAGCGAGACATGACGATGGAGCAAATGCGCTCTCAGAGTCGCTTGCAGGAGATAGCCTCTGATCTTCAGGCGAGTATCCAAGAGATACAAGCCAATATGAAGGCTGACCTAATGATTGAGAAGGCGCAGGCTGTTTACGATATTGAATCTCAAGGAGTTAATCACGAATACTCAATGAGTGAGATAGAAGCCCAAGCAAGAGGCCGAAACCAATGAGATGGAAGCAATCCTTAAACGAAGAAACAGGGAAGTATGAATTTATCCCAATTGATGAATCTGCGCGGCAGGCTTCTCCCCGTTCGGCACAGATATGGAATGATGTGCAGAGCTTCGTATCCCCTGTAGATGGCTCAGTTATCTCTGACAGAAAACAACTCCGTGAACACAACGAAAGAAACAATGTTGTCAATTCTTCAGAGTTTGACCAAGGGTTTTTAGATAGAAAAAGAAAGGAACGCGACCGACTCTACACTGGTCAGCATACGACAGCAGAGAAGTTCGAGAGAAAGCAGGAGATATATAACAATATAATGCGCCTAGAGCGCGAGGGCTAAAATTATGAACGAAGCAAATGAAGTAGAAGTAGAGATAGAAGAAGACTCACTCAATAGCGCACTGGCAGACGCATGGGATGCCTCGGAGATAGATAATGGAGGAGAAGACGCAGCAGAAGTCCAAGAGCCAGTCAGCCTTGGAGCAGCAGATACAACAGGAGATACAGAACAAGCAAGTGACGAAAGCCCAATACGACAAAGCGAGGACGATTTTAGCCCAGTCAGTGCGCAGCCAGAAGAAGACTCAAAGCCTCCCGTAGGTCTATCACTTGAATCCAGAGAAGTCTGGAATGATGTCCCAGATGCAGTAAAAGCTGACATCGTCAAGCGTGAGCAGGACTACGAGAAAGGAATTGTCCAATATTCGCAGCAAGCTAAACGTGCTGAAGCAATGGATAAGTCTCTTCAGCCCTATCAGCAGTACTTTCAGATGAACGGGGGTGCTGGTCAGTCTATCCAAGGTTTATTGCAGACTGGATCAACGCTACAGATGGGTTCACCCATTCAAAAGGCACAAGTTGTAGCCTCTATCATCAAGCAGTTTGGTGTTGATATTAAGTCGCTAGACTCAATGCTTGTGGGTGAAGCGCCCTCTGCCGAATCCCAGCAGCAGAGTCAGATGGAACAGATGTTTAATGAACGCCTTGGGCCTATGCAGCAGCAGCTTCAAGGGTATCAGCAGCGAGAACAACAGGAGCGACAGCATGTTCAAGGACAAGTTGCCCAAGAAGTGAACAACTTTGGGTCAAGTAACGAGTTCTATAACGATGTTCGCGGTGATATGGCTGATTTACTGGATATGGCTGCTAACCGTGGCAGAGAGATGAGCATGGATGAGGCTTATAACCTTGCCTGCTCTAATCATCCGCAAATATCCAAGATTATGTCTGGAAGATCCTCACAGAAGTCAGTAAACCAGAAAAGGCAAGCTGCTAGCTCAATATCAGGGTCGCCTGGAGGGGGAATGCAGGGCCAAGCCGCTAATTCAGTGGCCTCTGCCCTAAACGATGCATGGGACTCTGCTGGACGCATGTAGTCTGAAAGCTGGACAAATGTAAAATTGAGTATAAACTACCCAATATTAAGGGTTATCAATCAAGCGATACCCTGATTTTGATACTAGAATTCTCAAGTTGAACTATTCACGCGATTCTCTTGTCAGCAGAAGCTATTCAAGCGGCGACTGAAGTGTAACTTAACTTTAACTGATAGGAGGATCGCCTGATGGCATTCCCAAATATTAGCGACATTCTCGCTACCACGATTGAATCGCGTACTCGGCAGATTGCTGACAACGTAACCAAAAACAACGCTATCTTGATGAAGCTGTCCTCTAAGGGCAAGATCAAGACATTCTCTGGCGGCTCTAAGATTATGCAGGAACTGAGCTTTGCTGAGAATACTAATGGCGGCTGGTACTCTGGCTATGACATCTTGCCTGTTGGCGTAAGTGATGTGATTAGTGCTGCTGAGTTCAACATCAAGCAGGCTGCTGTACCCGTAGTTATCTCTGGTCTGGAAATGCTCCAGAATGCTGGCCGTGAGAAGATGATTGATCTTCTTGATGCTCGCTTGTCTGTAGCTGAGTCTACACTGGCTAACCTGATCTCAGGTGGATTGTACTCTGACGGTACTGGTTCTGGCGGTAAAGAGATTGATGGCTTAAACGCTGCTATCCCTCTTGATCCTACTACTGGCACTTACGGTGGTATTGATCGTGCTACTTGGACTTTCTGGCGTAACCAGTTTGTCGATTCTGGCGCTGCTGATCCTACGACTGTTCAGGGCTTGTTCAACGACCTTTGGGTCAAGCAAGTTCGTGGTACTGATCGTCCTGACCTAATCATGGTCGATAACGTAGTGTGGTCTACTTATGTAGAGTCTCTGCAAGCACAACAACGCTTTATGTCACCTGAAGTCGGAAACCTTGGTTTCCCAACTATCAAGTACATGGATGCTGATGTGTGTCTGGATGGTGGTATCGGCGGGTATTGCCCTGCTGGAACAGCGTTCTTCTTGAACTGCGACTATATCCACTATCGTCCACATGCAAGCCGTAACATGGTTCCGTTGTCGCCTAACCGCCGCTACGCAACTAACCAAGATGCTGAAGTGCAGATCCTTGCATGGGCTGGCAACTTGACTTCCTCTGGTGCGCAATTCCAAGGTCGTCTTGATCTTAACGCTTAATAAGTAAGCCCAGCCTGCCTCCGCTCATAATTCGGGGGTGGGCTTTTAGGGTTTAACAGCCCTCTTTTTTAGGAGAATTAAAATGTCACAATTTCAAAGTAACGAAGTAATCGGTGGAGGCGGAGATTTTAATTCTGTCCACACCACAAAAGAACAGCGTCTTGGACAAATCGTTAGTGCTTATGACACAGACGATACTGACTACGGTGTTGGAGAGTTCATCTATTGTGAAGGTGTAGCAGCTACCGCTTTAGGCAGTGTTGTACTGGTCAATATGGGCGACTTTACCACTACTCTGGCAAGTGCAAATGCTGTCGGCGCATTAGTCGCTACGGCAATGGCTCCTGTTTTGGGCAGTCAGTATGGCTGGTATCAGATTGGCGGAAAAGCGGTAGCAAAAGTTCTCGCCTCTTTTGCATCTGGCAAATTATGCTATCTGACCTCTACAGCAGGATCAATTGATGATGCCGTAGTAGTTGGTGACATCATTGCAGGAACAATCTCAGTAGGCGCTATTGCGACTCCTGCGGCTGGACTTGCTTTGGTAGCATTGAATCGTCCGTCTTGCAATAATGCGTCTAACTAGAGTTAGTTGATTATTGTCTAATGTCTGCATTACTTAATGCAAACCCAAAGAGTGGTGGCGCTGTCCCTTATGTGGACGGCGCTCTTGCTCCTTCTCATTTCCAGAATGGTCTTCCTTTCGATGCAGGCCAAGTTTTGGCAGTTGATATAGATGGCACTATAGATCATTACCATCAAGGTTTAGGCTATACATCCACTGGTAGACTTGCGATTACATTAACAGGTGCACCAGCACGATTTGGAAATGGCGCAGCACCTTTAAATGCAACGGGCCATCTTGTCTTTGTTGTTGGCGCTAATACGCACCATGAGAATGGAATTGGGTATACATCGAATTCTAGCGTTGGCGGGACTTTAACACCGCCATAATAGTAGTGTTTGGCTACATAGATAGCCCAGCCTACTTATCACTCATCCGCTTATGCGGTTGAAACATAACGCGCCATAGAGCGCACAACTAAAGAAGGGCTATATTATGAGTTTAATGGAAGCAGAACACGGCATTACTGATCTGGCGATGAATAACGGGCGTTACCACGGGGATGAAAACCTGCTGGTGAAGTTCTTTAACAACCCTCGTATCAATAGTGCAAAAACCAAAGAGGCTGGAAGGCCAATTTACAAAGAAGTTGCTTATGTTCAGATCATGCAGCCTGGAAACAAAGATTCAATTGTAATCCGCCCTGCTACTGAGATGGATAAGGCTAGATTTGCAGAGCATTTCCGCAAGTTTGAAGCTCGCGAAGACCAAGAGAAGGTTGAAGGTACTCTGCTTGAAGAATGGGCAGGCATTACTCGCAGTCAATGTGAGGAATTGAAGTACCTGAACATCAAGACAGTTGAGCAGCTTGCTTCAGTGAGTGATTCCAACGGTCAGGGCATCATGGGTATTGGCTTTCTAAAGGAAAAAGCTAATAAGTACATTGATGACAGTGCTGGTGAAGCGACTAAAGAAGCATTGGCTGATCTTCAGGCCAAGTATGAGTCTTTGATGGCCCAGATGGGTGAAAGTCCTGCAGAGGAGGCTACGAAGACTAAACGTACTCGTCGTACTAAAGCTGAACTTGAAGCTGTAAAGTCGGAAGAGGCTGTAACGGAGTAAAATATGGCACGATACCTGTCAGTCAACGATATAATCAACAGAGTTGCCCTTGAGGTAGGTCTGTCGACTTCTTCCAGCCCTGTCACCGATACGGATGAAGCATTTATTCAGTTGGTGGGGCTACTCAATTCGTCTGGTCAAGAGCTATGCGAACTGAATGACTGGCAGGTTCTTACTCAGACCTACACAATAGATACGAGTATTGACGGCGTAAGCGGTACATATGCCTTACCCGATGACTTTAATTACATGATTGACCAGACAGGCTGGGATAGAGGAAACAGAGTTGCTGTTGGTGGCCCTTTATCCCCTCAAGACTGGACGTATCTTGCAGGTAGAGACTTAGTTAGTCAGACTATTTACGCCTCTTTTAGAATCATGGATGGCAAGGTCGATATATTTCCACAACCCGCTCCTGCTAATCTAGAACTTACCTTTGAGTACATGAGTCGGAACTGGCTAACAGAGCAGGGTCAGACTACACCAAACCGAGACACGATAGGTGCAGGCAGTGATACCTGCGCCCTAGATCCCTTATTAAGCATTAAATTCCTTAAACTCAAGTTCCTTCAAGCTAAAGGCTTTGATTATTCAGCCGCTGCTATGGAGTTTGATACTTTACTGCAAAGTAGAATTGGAAAATCAACAGGAGCGCCTATCCTAAGCGCCTCCAGAAGTTCAAGAGCATTCCCTTATATCTCTCCTTACGGTAACACTGGGGACACAGGATACGGTGGAGCATGACTGAAGAGGAGTTCGCACAACTCTCAACTGAAGAGAAGCAGGCTCTAATGCGGCAGATGTCCCAAGTTAAGGAGATGCGTGTTGATTACGGCTCTATGGAGAATCCGTATGGGCAAGCACCTCAACAACAAAGAGTAAATGCTCCAAAGCGGCAAAGGAGAGAAGACCCCCAAATGCCACAACAACAGCAACAAGGTGGCGGAGGTGGTGGTGGAATTAACCCAAGTCAGTTTATGCGCCAAGGTGGATCATCTGCCGCTGCTGCTGGCTCTGCTGGAGGCCCATTAACAGCCGCCGAAACAGCAACTATGGCTCAAAGTGCCGCTCAAGCCGCACAAGTTCCTGCATCTCTTGCAAGTGGCGCTGCTGGTGGAGGCGCTGCTGCTACTGGTGGGGGCGCTGCTGTAGGTAGCGCTGCTGCTGGTGGTACTGCCGCTGCTGGTGGTGCTGCTGGAGGTGCTGCTATAGGAGGTAGTGCTGCTGGAGGTGCCGCTGCTGGAGGGGGAGCTGCCGCTGGAGGAGGAGCATTGGCTGCTGCTGGGCCTTGGGCTGCACTGGCCGCTGCAGTTGTACTCAAGGAAAGACAAGCTAGAGACAAGGGAAGAAGAGCCGAAGATGACGGCGAATATGCTATTGATCTACTAACTGGAGCAACAGCTGGTCAAGATATAAATAAGATTGGAGATAAAATTGGAGGGCCAGTTGGAAGCCTAGTATCTGAGTCTGGTCGGTATCTTGAGAAGATGGCTAAACCGTGGGAATGGTTCTGATATGTCATATACCCGCCAGAAGACATTAGGTAGGTACGGTAGACAGCTAAGTCAGCCAACTGTACAGCCCTATACATTTCCTGCCAGTGTTGGCGGGATTAACTCTGTTGACTCATTAATGATGATGCCTCCAGAGGACTGTATCTACTCTTACAACCTAATGCCGTCTGAATATGGCATGAGATTGAGGAAGGGATACAGAGAGTGGGCCACAGGGTGCGTAGAAACGCCTCCAAGAGCCGCAAGCTCAGACGTACACACAATCATACCTTTTGAATCAAACATCCAAGACGATGCTAATAACCGCCTGTTCGCTGTTACTGCTGAGGGTATCTGGAACACAACATTATTTAACACGATTGAGCCTGTTCAAGAAGTCGTCTTCTCTCAGACTGACAGCCCCGCTGGGTATGGTGTATGGACTGAATTTACAGGAGATGCAGCAGGAGCTGGCCTGCGCGGTCACTACTTGCTCTATGCTGATGGTCTAAACGGTTTGTGGCAGTATGAAGAGGCGACAAGCCTATGGTCACGACCTCCTTCTGGAACCGCAGCGACAGACTGGCACTATGATCTTGCTGGCGTGACTACCGCTTTCCCTGTCGATGATATTGCCTTTGTAATGGTCTTTAAGCAGCGTATCTGGGTGATTCTTGAAGATGAAGATGACGCTTGGTATTTGCCTATTGCCTCTATTACTGGAGAGCTAAAGAAGTTTGTCTTTGGATCCAAGATGCCTCATGGCGGTACATTAGTAGGATTATGGAATTGGACGGTAGATGGCGGCGATGGTGTAGACGATATGCTGGTCGCAGTTGGTCAAGGCGGCGATGTCATTGTCTATCAAGGTGAAGACCCAGAGATTACCCCTAATGGGAGCAATCTAGGCCCGTGGTCTACTCGCGGAACATGGTTTATCGGTGAAGTTCCCAAATCTAGGCGCATTGTTACTGATTACGGCCCTGACCTGTATGTACTTTCTACCTTTGGGGTTACCTCACTTAACGATTTACTGCGTGGTAATCCAATATTTGGCCAAACACCTTCTCGCAAGATTAATAGATTCCTTCGCGCCGATGTTGAAACAGGTAAAAGTTCCCCCGCGTGGCAGCTAACAGTTCATCCAGGCGATGGATTCCTCCAGATTGTAACGCCAAAGCCAGCACAAACGCCTTATCTCCAGTACACACAGAATCTTCAAACAGCAGCATGGGGATTTTGGGAAGGCGTGCCAATATTTGGCGCTGACTCATGGGTTGGTGATTACTTTATGGCGGGGCCAGACGGTGTTGTTTACATCAATGACGGGGTATTGGATGGAACCGAGATCAATAAAGACAATCACTGGACAGATGTTAACCCTGTTGTGGGGGTTGGCTGGACTTCGACAGTCTCACTTGAGTATGATTGTGATGGAACACAAGTTGCTGAAACTAAGTACACGACAGATGCTTTATTCCCGCTAGTTATTGGCGAGACTTACACTGTATCTTACCGTGTAAAAGACAGTATTCTTGGTAGTCATAAGATGCAGGCTGGAACAACTGATATAACAGTTAGCTCAACAGGTTCAAGCTCCTATACGGAGACATTTGTCGCTGTAGCGGCTGAAACCACACTTTCACTGGTTGGAGATGTAGATTTTGTAGGCACATTCTACAGTGTCTCAGTAAGGCTTGAGAGGGGCACAGGCTCTGCTATAGGGTTTAGATCATTAACGTCCTTTCAGGCACCCGCAGGACACTCTAACTTCAATCGTGTGGGCTTTGTGCGAACGATAGGTATACTCGCTGGCGATATATCACTCAGTGTAAGAGCTATATACGACTATTCTATTGAAGAAACTGTCACACCTCCTGTTGTTGTATCAGTGACAGGGGACGATGGATGGGATTCAGCAGTCTGGAATACAAGTCTGTGGGACTCTAGTGCGGAAGGTGAGTCATTTCCTGCTGGAACACTAGGTATGGGAAGAACTTTTGCTGTAGCGATGAATGGCAACGCCAATACCCGCATTAATATTGTGGGCTGGGACTGCTTATTCCAGACGGGAGGTTATCTATGATCCAGTTTAAATCTCTTACTGAACAACATGAGTGGGAATGGGTTAAGGGGAAGACAAGTGTCATACAGTGCGAAGATAGTATTGGTATTGTTGCCTTTGACGAACGTGGCGTCCAAGCAGTTTGTATTGCTGACAGCTTTACTGTCGATGCTTGCTGCGTACACTTTTCTATTACTAATCCTTTTGTTATTCGCGCTGGCTTTTTCCATGAAGTTGCTCGCCACTTATTTATCATATGTGGCCGAAATCGTATCTTTGGCGTGGTGCCAGCTAACAACAAGAAAGCTCTCAAACTCGACATCCACATGGGATTCAAAGAAGTTGCCAGAATACCCAACGCATTCAAGACAGGGGTAGACTCCGTGGTACTTGTCATGGAGAAAGAAACTAGCCGATGGCTGACCCCAGAACAACAACAGGAAGCAGCATAATGGGAAACATGACCGAAGAAGACATCCAGCAAGCAGGCCGTGAATATTATGGTGCTGGGGGCGCGGGTGAAGGTCAATTTTATCAAGACCAACCAGCCTCTAAAGCCTATCAAGCCTCGATTGCTGCGGGTAGATCTGAGGCAGAAGCGCGTCAGGCCGCTGCGTTTGCTAAGGCAGATGCTAACAAACAGTACACGGATACCAATGGTAATTACCAATACGGTAAGCGACCTGAAAACTGGTATTACGATAATACTAATGAAATGATGCAGGAGGGTATCAATCCCTACGTACCTAGTGGAGATCTTGGTGGATTAAGTCTGGGAGGTGCACCAGACGGTGATTTTAGCGCATTTATACCCCTTGCTGAGGATGATAATGATGGGTTGTCGCTAGGAGGGCCACCAAGTGCATCAAGTGATCCACTTACTCCAGATTCAGGTAACAACCAACCCCAGTCATCATCAGGTGTAAATATTAGACCGTGGCATGGTACGTTAGGGCAGAAAGATACCTCTTGGGACTGGGATGCTTTTGCACCTAAGCCTCAAGGAGCTAATGCGTGGGGTGGATACGATCAAGACTATCAAGCCTTTGAGAGATACCAACCTGGAATGGATTCTCCGTGGGGAATGCCTAATGTTGAAGGTGGGAATGAAGAGTTCTATCAGCAGCAGTTTGTAAATCAACTACGTGATGAGCAAGGCTATCAAAGCCGCGAGAGGGCAGCACAAGATCGCCGTCAAGATGCTATAGATAACCCCTTTGAGGCTACACCTACCGACTGGTCGTGGGCTAATAACGGTACAGGTCTTGGAGAAACTGTAATAAGCAGTGGAACACCTGAAGATAATCGTGTTTGGGGTCTTAATGAAGGCTTCGATACAGATATGACTAATGCTGATGTACTAAGAAAAGCTAGTATGTGGGAGCAGTGGAGTGGTGATGATAAGAAAAGATTTAACAATTGGCTAACACCAGTTGAAAGGGAAGATGGAACAGAAGATAGTTTATTTACAGACACTAACTGGGCTAATGCTGGCGATCCACAAAAGCTCATCAATAAGTTAGGTGCTGGCGACGATCCAATAACAGGGGCCAATAGAAATTGGCTTACTAAAGTATTTAGCGGCATGTACGGCAAGCAGGGCAATTTAGCCCCCTCTGTGCCAGTAGGATATGCAGAAACCCTAGCATCATATGCAGAAGCAGGAGAAGGATAATGGGTGGCAAGAGTCAACCAGATTTCGGAGATGTAGCGGCACAGCAAGGCATCGAAAACGCTGGAGTCGTTCGTGACCAGCTATATGCAAACCGTCCCGATCAGTACACCCCTTGGGGATACTCATCTTGGCAGCAGGATGAGGCTACAGACCAAAACGGAAACCCCATAACCAATTGGACTCAAACTCAAGGGTTAACCCCTGAGCTACAGGACATACTAACCAAACAGGTAGCCATTCAAGGCGGTCGCAGTGATATTGCTGGGATGCTTACAGGGCGCATGGGTAGTGAGTTTGGTCAGACTATGGACTGGCGTGGACTAAACCCGATGGGTCAGGTTCCTACGGCCCAGTACACCTTACCTGAAGGCGGTATTGATGACCCCTATAGTACTCGCCAGCGCGCTGAAGATTCTGTGTATAACCAAGCACAGTCTCGTATTGCTCCGCAGCAAGAAACACAAAGACAAGGCCTTGAGATAAAGATGCGTAACCAAGGTCTACGACCTGAAGATGCAGCATGGCAGTCTCAAATGGAAAGCCAAGGCAATCAATTCAACGATCAGAACAACCAAGCACTATGGAGTGCTAATCAGGCTGGTCTTGCCGAATCTGGACAGATGTATGGACAGCAGATGGGCATGAACCAGAATGCTTACAATCAAGCTCTTGGTGCTAACCAGCAGAACTATAGCCAGTCTATGGGTAACTCTGCTTATGCTAACCAGATACGCCAGCAGCAGTTGACTGAAGCAATGACTAAGCGCGGATTTAGCTTGAATGAGATCAACGCCCTTCTGAGCGGCCAGCAAGTTGGTATGCCAAGTATGCCCAACTTCTCTGCGGCTGAAGCAGCACAGCCTGCTCCGCTAATGACAGGGGCAGCACAGGACGCTAGTGCAGCTAATGCAGCCAATCCAATGAACGGCCTTATGGGGATGGCAGGATCACTAGGCGGCGGCTACTTAGCTGGCCGATAATAGGAGAATAGAATGGCTTATGGAATGACATTGCAAGAAACACCTGAGCAGCGTTTGATGCGCATGTATGCAGAGTCTATGCGTAATAAGCAGGGCATTGGCCAACCTAATGCTATAACAATGGAATCCCAAGTTGAGGATATAACTTCTACCCCTCTTTCATCTGGCATGGCTAGTGCTTATGTAGATCAAGCAGAAGCCGCCGTTGAACAAAGAGATGCGCAGGCAAGGGCTATGTCGTTAAAGGGCCGTGAGGGTAAGATTGATTCCCAGAGGAGCTATGCAGATAGCTTAAGAGGACGAGCAGCGCCACAAGGCATGACTGCTGGGCCACTGGATGTGTATTACGGCCCTAACATAGGGCAGTCACTTGAATATGCTGGAAATCAGTTGATGGGCGGCTATATGGCTGGAAAGGCCAACGAAGCTGATATTGAATTAGATATAGAGCGTGGGCTTGAGAATGCGCGTCTTGAAAAGCAGGGGCGTGATGACCGATTGCAAGAGAGAGAATGGAAGGTGAAAGATCAAAAATCCTTAGCCAAAGCCAAACTAGCTGCTGCGGGGGTAGAGACTAATAGTGGCGTAAGGAAAGGCGAGAATGACTTGCGTAAGGATTTTTCTAGCTTAACCCACATCAAAGACTTTAAAACACAGGATAGTGCATATTTAAGGGTGGTTGACTCTGCCCAAGACTCAAGTGCTGCTGGTGATTTAGCGCTCATATTTAACTACATGAAAATACTTGACCCTCTTTCGGTTGTTCGTGAGAGTGAGTTTAAAACCGCAGAGCAAGCGTCGAGGTGGATGCAGGCACTTGAGGATAAGGATTATGAGGTTCCTCGTCCGATTGCGAAAATGGTTAGGATGATGGCAACTGGAGAGCGCATGTCTGATGAACAAAGAGTGGATTTTGTGGACAGGGCTTCAAGACTTTATGAAGGCGCGTCTCAAGGTTATCAGCAGACTGCCGACAGATACCGAAAACTTGCAGAGGGATACGGCTACAACCCTGAAAACGTCATCCTGACTCGGCCAACAAATTTAGGTGAGGAAGAACAGGCGTGGCTGAATGCGTTTTTGAAGCCAAAGGCAAGCATAGAGGTGGATCAAGATGTCCTGATAGATGTCCCGATAGATGTCCCTGATGGCGTTGATCCTAAATTATGGGAGTCCATGTCGCCAGAACAACATAAAGAATTCATAGAGGCAGGAGACTGACTGTGAACGAAGCTCAAAAACGTATACTTAGGGATGCTGAATCGAAGATGTCGGTTGATCTTAGCTTCCAGGAGATTAAAAAAAATGCTGGCCCTAGCGCAGCACAGTATGCTGGCGATATAGTCCAAACCGTAATGAACCCGATAGATACGGCAGCAGGCTTATGGCATCTAGCTAAAGGTGTTGGCGATAAAATGGGTATGGATTTCAACGGCATTGACGAAAGTGAAGCCGCCGACACAGTATGGGCCGCAATGAAAGATCGCTACGGCAGTGCAGATAGTATAAAAAATACAATTAACACTGACCCTGTAGGTTTTATTGGTGACTTGTCTGGGGTATTAAGTGGCGGGGCAGGGCTAACTACCAAAGTCCCCGCATTATCAAAAGCTCTTAACCTTGCAAGCAAGATGGAGCCTTTGACTGTTGTGGGGAAAGGGCTATCGCTTGCAGCAAAGACCATACCTAAATCGCTGCCAGAAAGGCTGTATAGCAGTGCGGCCAAGTTCGGGCGTAGCATAGATGAACCACGAGCAATTTCCGCTGCATTAGAGCATGACATCCTCCCAAACAAAAAAGGGCAACAAAAGCTCTCAAAATATATTGCCGAAAAAGGGCAGCGGATTGACGATATTGTGGATGCAGGAGTAGATAGCGGGGTTACAATTGATCCACTTGATATACTATCCGATCTTGAGGCCTCAAAAACAAGTAAAGGCCGATTCCTCCCAGACAGCCCTGCGTATGGCCGCGCAGTAGACAGCAAGATAGACGATCTAATTAACTACTCCGACCAAGAAAAAATAGACGCACTAACCCCGAGAGAGGCGCTTGAGTTCCGCAGAAGGGGGGATGATCTGGTTAATTATTCAAATCGCGGTGATCGGATGAGCGCAGACCCAATAGCGGAGGATATTAATAAGGTTCTTGCCGACTCTACAAGGGAAAAGTTGGGAACGGTTATTCCTGAAATTGGTGATATAAATGCAGACATAGGGCCAGCCTTAGAATTGCAAAAAGGTCTAAATCAGAGAGTCCCTGCGATGCAACACAGAAACATAGTCTCCTTACATGCACTTGGTACGAGTGGTTTAGGCAGTCTGCTGGGATCTGTGGTTGGCAGTCCCACTATAGGCGCGGCGCTTGGCTATGCTGTTGGCGCGATGGATATGCCATCTATTAAGTCAAGACTGGCTTTAGGGATAAATAAACTAAGGCGCGGCGACTCTGCGCTGCTAACGACACTTACTAAAAAAGAAGCGAATATGCTCCTTGTGCTTGCCTCTCGCACTAACGATGAGCTGGAAGCAGAAGGGATATTAATAGGAGAATAAGCAATGCCACGCGATAGTGCAGGAAACAGATTAGCAGTCTTTACGAGAACGCTTTCGTTCAGATTGCCGTTTTGTTTTGGCTCTATGGCAACTTCTACATACACGCCATCCTTGGGGTGTAATACGGGTATTAACCTCAGTGAACTCGTGCCCACTTGGGCAATGTGTTCTAGCCTTCTTTGCTCTCTCTTGCCCAGATTTAATAGCAGCTTTATGCTCCTCAGAAATCGTTATTTTTGGGCTTCTATCCATAATCTTTTCCATACTCCAGCCATTATTGACACGCATGACAAGAGTGTCCGTTTTTATACCAATTTTTTCAGCAAGATCAACAGCCTTGTACCTAGCCCCATTAATTACAACATAGCGAGTCCGTCTTTGGTTTCGCTGTTGATCCTTTTTGGTAGCCCAACGACAATTTCTCGCATTGTATGGCCCGTCATTGTCAATTCGATCAAGCGTATATCCTGCTGGTCTCGGCCCCATATCGGCCTCAAAAACCCAAAGACTAACCCACTCATTGCATACAGTAATACCTCTTCCACCGTAATTCAGGTAGGCGATATTACTTGGGTTGTTACAGCGGCTTCTCATTCCATTCCAGATGCCATAAACTTTGCATTCTTTTTTAAGCATTTTAATCACCATAAGATGAGCTGGCAGTTTAACATTATCTGCCCTGAGTCTCAACAGGAGAGACATTATCCCACGCGATAGTGCAGGAAATTATTCCTTAGTAGCAGGAAACCCAGTTCAGTCTGGAGAGATTGTCTCTTCAACATGGGCAAACAACACGCTGAATGATGTATCAACAGCCTTGTCTGACTCATTAGACCGTAACGGTAGAGGTGGTATGTTAGCGCCCTTCCGTTTTGCTGATGGAACGAACTTACTTCCAGGAGCCTCATGGGTTAACGAAAATACCACTGGATTCTATAGATTCGATGGCGGTGATTTGCGAATTGCCGTATTAACGGCTGATATTATGCGCTGGAACGCTTCAGGCGCACAGTTGTATAACTCAGTCACACTGGCTTGGGATGCAGTAGCTGTTGTAGGTGGCTCAGGTACAGTCCCTGATGGCACTGCTGACGGTGATACTTTGGTCTGGGATCAAACCACAGATCAAGCATGGGAGATTCAAGTTGCTAACCCTGCTGGTCGATTACCTGTTGGTACTGATGGGCAGACTCTACGCTATGAACTGTCTACCAATACGTGGGATGTTACCAGCGCCATTGTAGTAAGTGATGCGAGTATATCCACAATATCCTCACTGGTGGCGACGACTGCTGACATTGAAGCAGGTACGGTTGATGCTTTGATTGGCGGTACAACTCCAGCAGTGGGTACTTTCACTACCCTTAATGCTACGACCTACACAGGCTTACCTACTAGCTCTGAGACAGTAGTGGGTATTATTGAATTAGCGACTCAAGCCGAGGTTAATACTGGGACAGACACAGGTCGAGCCGTCACTCCTGCTACATTAGCTTCTTGGACTGGTGATAGCGGTATTGCACTTACTGACCTGAGTGCATCTGTAGCCGCAGTTGGTACTGCCAACCTAAGCTATGACAACACCACTGGTGTGTTCACTTACACGCCCCCTGACTTAACGACCTATGTTACGGCTGCTAGTGCCACAGCATTTACTAACAAAACTGGAGCAATTTCTCAGTGGACAAATGATTCAGGTTACTCCACAACAACAGGTACTGTTACGCCTAGCTCAACAGATACCTTTACCAACAAATCGGGTGCTATTTCGCAATGGACGAATGACTCGGGTTACTCAACCACTACAGGTACAGTAACCCCTAGCTCAACAGACACATTCACTAATAAGAGTGGTGCTATCAGTCAGTGGACGAATGACTCAGGTTACATTACCAGTGCTCCTGCTACCGATCTCACCTACACAGACGCTACCCGCGTGATTGCTAGCAGTACAGGTACAGATGCAACCCTTCCTCGCGCAGGAACTTCCACTGACGGCCTTATGAGGGCGCGGCTTAACGGGACAACGGCGTATCTGACATACGATGGGACAGTTGCATAATGCCTTTCACGCTAAATGGTGTTGTCTGTGATGCTGTCGTCCTCAATGGGGTTACTCTTGACGATGCCTTCCTGAACGGGACTGAAGTGTTTACAGCGTTTACGCCTACTCAGAAAGCACTCTTTGGGTATGGTCATAATGGCCTAGCCGCCCTATCACTAACAAACTTAGTCTCTAATACGGGAGTAGTAGCTAGCGATACAACAGGAGTAGGTACAGCAAGGCAAAATCTAGCGGCCGCAGGATATGGCGGGGATAAGGCCCTGTTTGGGTATGGGACTGGTGGCGGCTTTTTAGCAATGACAAACTTAGTCTCCAATACTGGCGTTGTTTCTACTGATACCACTGGCGTTGGTACCGCCAGGAACAGTCTAGCAGCCACTGGATATGGAGGCGATAAAGCTATCTTTGGTTATGGTTATGACGGCTCTAGGGTATCAATTACAAATCTTGTTTCTAACACAGGTGTTGTTTCTGTAGATACTACGGGTGTTGGAACGGCTAGAAGCGGCCCTGCAGCCGCTGTCTATGGAGGGAATAAAGCACTCTTTGGCTATGGCTATAATGGTTCCGCCTATGTATCAATAACAAACTTAGTCTCCAACACGGGTGTTGTTTCTACAGATACAACTGGAGTTGGTACAGCTAGGGGATTTCCATCAGCCGCTGGCTATGGTGGTGATAAAGCTATATTTGGGTATGGGAGTACGCCCTCCTACGTATCAATGACAAACTTAGTCTCTAACACTGGAGTAGTAGCTAGCGATACAACAGGAGTAGGTACGGGGAGATATGTTCTTGCTGCTGCTGGCTACGGTGGTGATAAAGCTATATTTGGCTATGGCTATGATGGCTCTAGGGTATCAATGACAAACTTAGTCTCTAACACTGGAGTAGTGGCTAGTGATACTACTGGTGTTGGAACAGTTAGAAGTGGCCCTGCAGCCGCTGGCTACAGCTCAACTTAAAGGAGTATAGAATGCCCGTTGTAATGAATTCTGAGTTTAACTATCGCACCCAAGTTGAGGGTGAGACTGCTTGGGCTAAGATAAAAACACTTAACGGATTTCTTGAAGGAAGACTACGCGCTGTAGCCCTTGAGGAGGTCGGTGCAAAGAAGTATCAAGCAAAGGTAGAGAAGTTAAAGTGGTTAAAAGAAACCACCAATCTCAAGCATGAGGTATTAGAGCTTGAGGCTGATATCATTGAGATAGAGTCTACCTTAGACACCGTTAAGGAGGCGTATGAACTTAACCTTGGTGAAGTGGATTTACTGCACAGACTTCTTGAAGAGGCACATGAGTTAGCCGAGCCTACTAGGATAGAAGGGTATTCTGATGAGCAGATGTTTGAAGCTAATGCGCTCAATGAATTTACTGTATGGATTGCCAGAGAGATACAAGCAGAGATAATTGCTACAGGGCGACCCTCCCCAGCAAAACTTAGGAATGCCATGTCATGTCCACAAACCTTTAAAGCGTTAAAGAATATCGGGCTAATCCCTGATGATGCTTTCTTAATTGAAGCCAACGATAACCCGCTCAAGATTGAATTGAAGCAAGCAATAGGTATAGGTGCATAATGTATATAACTTGGGAAGATAGAAAAGCTAAAGGGACTGTTGAAAATCAAGACATCGCTATCAAGCCTGTTTTTAGTTTTGATTACGCTTGGTTTCTTATAGATGAAAACTCAACCCAGTTTGTTGAAACCCATACTGAAGGCGTGTGGAATAAGGACTTATCAGAAGATCAAGTATCGGAAGTTATGGCCTTCTACTCTGCTTTTGTCTTCACGGGTATACAGCCTGAGTTTGATGAGCTTACTGAAAAGCTGGTTGAGCAGGGTACAGAAGCCATTGATGGCAAGATGTACACTGTGTGGGGGAAAGTCCCCCTATCTCCAGAAGAAACGACAGAGGCAGAGATGGCCTTGCAGCAGCGCGTAACCGATGGCGCTCAAAATAGATTAGATACGTTCGCTAAAACACGCAATTACGAAGGCATATTATCCGCCGCCAGCTATTCTGTGAGCAACAATCCAAGGTTTACTCAAGATGGCCTACGGGCTGTAGAGTTGCGGGATGCCACATGGGAAGCTCTGTACGTCATCCTTGATGAAATACGCGCAGGAACACGCCCCGTACCTACAGGGTTTGAGAGTATCGTTGATGACCTGCCTGTTCTTAGTTGGTAATGGGCTGAAATCAAAACAGAAGTATGGGTAACCTGGAGAGATAATATGAAAACAATCAAAGCAGAACTAAAGGCATGGCGCACCGAGATGTCTGACAGCGTATCGAAACTTAAAGACTCATCGCTTCACTTTGATGATACTAATGTCTTTGCTGTACTGGTGGGCTTTATTGAAGCCACTTATGGCACCTTGCCTCAAACCCTAACCTATCTAACCGTGGCTAGCATTCTAGGCTGCGGTATTACGGAGCTTGTACAATGGATGATGTAAAGGCCGCTTACGCCCGTGGGCTAAAGGAAGGTGAGATGCACTCCTTAGAGAGCGCGGTGTCACGGGCGCACAAGCGTATAGACGGTCACGATGGACGGCTAACCGCTCTTGAGCGAGTCATGTACGCAGGTATGGGTGTCGTGGTGGTGCTAGAGATTATGCCTAAGCTATCAGCATGGGCCTCCCTACAGTGAACCCATTGATAACACAGCTCATAACGGGGATATTTAAACCTGCTGCTGAACTGATAGATTCTCTACACACCTCAGAAGAGGAGAGGCTAGATGCTAAGGGTCGGCTACTATCTGTGCAGGCAGCGGTCATGGATAGCGCACTCGACTACGAGTCAAAGGCACTTGAAGCTAAGGCCCAGATAGTCAACTCAGAGGCCAACTCGGAACACTGGGTGACAGCCACATGGCGGCCCATTGTTATGTTGATTTTCACTGGGCTGGTAGTCGCTAGGTTTCTAGGCTTTCAGGCAGAGGGCATGAGCCAGACAGAATATGATCAGTTGTGGATGTTGATTCAAATTGGAATCGGTGGCTATATAGGCACTCGGTCAATTGAGAAGATAGTCAAAGAAGTTCGTAGATGACATGCATCCTATGGGCGGTGTCCTAATGCTCCGTTCCACACATGGCAGGCTTGGCCTACCTGTGGATACAACAGGCTTTTGAACACCCTGCACATCAACACTTGGTGTACTGACACTAGCACGATAGGCACTTTGGAGTATGGGCTATTCCGCTGCCTGACTCTTGAGCTGCCTTGGCGAGACAACGAACGTAACATCTCCTGCATCCCCGAAGGAAAGTACAAGGCATCAAAGTACAACTCCTATAAGAATGGTGCGGTCATACTGCTGGCTGATGTCCCAGATAGATCCTATATTCAGATCCACGCAGGTAATTACACCCGTGATGTTGAAGGGTGTATTTTAGTGGGTAACAGTATTAAGTACCTGGATGAAGACAGTGTTCTTGATGTAACCAGCAGCCTCTCCACTTTGAGGAAGCTGCTGACTAGATTACCTGATGAATTTACCGTGAGTATTACGAGAGCCTTTACTCTTCCTTCTCAAGAATAGTCTCTTCCTTCTCAAGAATAGTCTCTTCCTTCTCAAGGGCATCCTCTAACTCCTTAATAGCAGCGGCCAGCCTATTAAACTCCTGCTGCGCTGAATTAACTAATTGAAGGCATGTTTGCTTCCAGTTAACTACAACCCCAGAATCTTCTGCTTGGATTGATGTCATTACGACATCTGAAATTGTTCTTACTTCACTCATTCTCTATCTCCTATGGTGTTGGTGGTTTCCACTCCCTCTAATACTGCCGCTAGGCTGTCTATTTCTGGCAAGTAGTGATACGTCACCTGCTGGCTCTTTGCCCTGCGAGCGGTATCCACCACAGCCTGCGCAGCCTTCCGCAACTTGGCGTTCTCGTCCCGCAGTCTGGCGTTATCCGCCTCAAGTATATCAATTAGTGTAGTCATCTATTCCACTCCCTCTAATGCTTCTTTCAGTCTGGTGATAGCCTCCTTACGCTTGAAGGGCGCAGCAAGCCCTCTGTCTACTCTATCCTGAAGGCATACAACTCGTTCAGCCAGCCTCTCGACCTCCCGCAGTCGTGTTACCTCAGCCATAATGATGTCTGCCATCTCTTCCTCTCCCATTTCAGGCATTTCTACTCAACCAAACCATAATCACTGAAAGGTATGCCATTGCGATCAATTGCCCTGCGTTGGGGGAATTACCCACTAAGTCTAGGTACAGTATGGTGAAGGCGGCAAAGACCAGTACAGACCATACCGCCATCACGAAATAAGACCACTCCTTGTCTGTCAAAACGGGATGTCATCGTTGAAGTCTGCGCCAGATTCTACCTTAGAGGCCACTGGCTGCTCTGTGGGGGCATCTACAGAAGGAACCGCAGCATTAGCAGGCTTCCAGTTATCAACCTCAAAATAGGGTTTCCCTGCCCGTGAGCGCAGTAGGTTTAAGTTGACGTAATCCCCATCCTTCTCAGAAAGGAACTTGATAAAGTCAGTTCGTATTATACTGATGCTCCCCATGACAAAATCAGGCGCACCATCTCGCGGGACTTTAAAATATATTCCGTTAGCGAACTCTTTTTCTTCAGCCATTATCCTACTCCTTTCATATCAATGCCTTTGGCTTCGTTGAGTGCAAGGCGAAACTCTGTTGATCTTACTTTAACTATGTTTGCTGTTGATAGTTGACCGCCTTTAGAGGGCGCTCTAGCAATCACTGCTACTTCATTGTACTCCCACTCAGTCCAGAGTTGGGCTGCACCTAAATAGTCATCCTTCTCAAGCAGGGCATTGATTTCAGCACCAGCCCGTATCATCAGGTCACTCTCAACAACGTGAGGCTCTTGGGGTGTTGATTCTCCAGCGTAGATATAATGTCCTAGACCAAACATGGCTAGACACTTCACAAGACATCTCATTCGAGCCGAGTTGATGTCAAAGGCATTAGGCCCACTGATAGCCTTGTTCTTGAAGTCCAGCACTGGTAGCCACATGGTGTTGCTCACATAATCACCAGAGAATACGCCATCACGATCCCATCCGTTACTCCCAATACCCACTTTCACCCTAACCTCCATTGTTCCGTCAGGATAAACGGTGTCAGGAAGCAGCTCGTATGACGCTAGAGGGTATAAGTCCTTAACCATAGCCCATGCCCATGTCCAAGATAGGTAGCTAAACTGGCCCTTCTTGTCTACATGATCTTTGCAATCTATTGTGCTTAGTGTCGCCCAAACTGATTTACTCATCTTGTTGCCTCGTTGTATTGTTAGGGGCCGTAGCCCCGATTAGTCTTACTTGTCTTCAAGACCTGGAATGTTGGGCTTGACACCCTGCAACTCCTGATACTTCAGCAACTTTGCGTAGGAGGCAATAACGGTGCTGGCAGCACGATTAAGTTCCTTTGCAGTGTTGATGTTGATGTTCTCTGCCTTCAATTCACCATAAAGTGCAGTCTGTTCTTCGATCAGCTTGTTGATGTTCATATTCTACTTCCTCGTTTAGTTGACCCCAATTTAATTGGCTGGAGCCGTGACCATTGTTCTTAATTCTCTGGTGATGCGCATTTGAGTTCGTTTTAGTTCTATCAACTTTTTCGGCGGGT
>Ga0307994_1000512_pt1 | contig 27148 bp, 27 predicted proteins | sample EllFjometagen261_FD_203171 | JGI IMG/M metagenome (GOLD analysis project Ga0307994, IMG submission 203171) | Marine microbial communities from Ellis Fjord, Antarctic Ocean - #261 | ecosystem: Environmental > Aquatic > Marine > Unclassified | place: Southern Ocean | collected 2014-11-02 | reverse complement strand
GTCTTGCTGCATTGCAACATGTCTTGGGAGGGACACCGTGGCTGATACCAATAAACCGCTGCTGATTAAGCGTTACGCGAGCCGGCGGCTGTATAACACGGAAACCAGCGACTACGTCACGCTGGAAGATATAGCGACGTTCATCCGCGATGGGCGCGAGGTCCAGATTGTTGATCTGAAGTCCGGCGATGACTTAACACGCCAGTATTTATTGCAAATCATCGCCGAACACGAAAGCCGTGGCGAGAGCGTTTTGGGTGTCGATATCCTGACCGACCTTGTGCGCAGCTATACGACCCAAGCCACATCTGTCGTGCCGCAATTCCTGACAGCCAGCTTTGAAATGCTTCGTAGTGGGCAGTCCGACGCAATGGGCAAAATGTCCAAGGCCAACCCGATGTCAAATATGCCAGGTTTTGAAGCAATGCAGGCCCAGCAGCAGGCGTTCTTTAAGGCGATGACGAGCGGTGTTATGCCAGCGCAGTCTAAACCGACTACGCCCGAGGCACCAGTCGATGATCTTGATACTATCAAACAGCAGCTTGCTGAAATGCAGGAAAAGCTTTCGAAAATGGGCAAGTAACGCCGATTTTGGAACAAAAATTACTTTGGTAGGGTGGCTTTATGCCTCCCTATCCAACTTCATAAATCCCAGTCGATAGCGTCTACAGACCCCGCGTTGATGCAGGGATACCTCGCGAACGTCGAAAGGTGACACCGCGACCAGTTAAAAGTGATCATCATGGTCCTTTCGTGACCGCGGCTAATGAACGATAGTATGCGCCATAAGAGCACTGCGTTTAGACGTTTATCAACAGGTGTTCACGTTCCCACGGTGAGATAACTTGCAGGAACTCGTCGTATTCGGCCCGTTTCACGATCGAATAAACGCGGACAAATTCGGGCCCAAGGACGCCATGTATTTGCGTCGCTTCGTCGAATAGATCAAGTGCTGCATATAGCCCTTTAGGGATTTCATCTTCGGCGTCATAGGCATCGCCTTGGTACCGTTTGTCGGGGCGGGTTTTGTTTATCATCCCTAAATACCCACACGCCAATGAGGCCGCGATGCACAGGTATGGGTTACAATCCATACCTGCGAGGCGGTTCTCCACACGCCGTGCTTCGGGTGGAGACAGCGGTATACGGATACCCGTCGTGCGGTTGTCGCGTCCCCATTCCAAATTTATCGGGGCGGCATGGTCGCGCACATAGCGTCGATAGCTGTTCACATAGGGGGCCATCACGGCAATGACCGATGGCATGTGTTCTTGTAGTCCGCCGATAAAGTGGAAAAAAGCATCCGTTTCATCGCCTTGGGGCCCAGTAAATATGTTGTTCCCCTGCGCGTCCAAAATTGAATGATGGATATGCATTGCCGACCCGGGTTCGCCTTCGATCGGTTTGGCCATGAAGGTTGCAAAGCAGTCGTGCTTTAGCGCGGCTTCACGGATCAAACGTTTAAAATAAAACACCTGATCGGCAAGCGCGACGGGGTCACCGTGGCGCAAGTTGATCTCAAGCTGGCCTGCGCCGCCTTCTTGTGTGATGCCGTCAATCTCGATCCCCTGAATTTCAGCGTACTCATAGATGTCGTCGATCACCGGGCCATAGTCATCAACCGCTGACATTGAATAGGCTTGGCGGCCCGCGGCAGGACGGCCGGTGCGGCCCATCATCGGCTCAATCGGTTTGGCCGGATCGATGTTGCGCGCGACGAGATAGAATTCCATTTCGGGGGCGACCACAGGGGTCCAGCCTCGTTTATGGTAGAGATCGATCACGCGCTTAAGCACATTGCGTGGGGCAAATTCAACAGGGTCGCCCTTTTGGTCGAATGCATCGTGGATGACTTGCAACGTGCCATCATCTGCCCATGGCGCGGCACTTGCGGTCGCCATGTCCGGCTTAAGGGTCATATCGGGTTCAGTAAAACCGCCGGGCCCTGCGGCCTCGCCCCAATCACCGGTAATGGTTTGGAAAAAGATCGAATTTGGCAGGTGGAAATACGGCTGCTTTTCCCATTTGGATGCAGGCACAGCCTTACCGCGCGCAATACCGGGTAAATCGGCGATCACGCATTCGACCTCGTCCAGTCGGTTGTTTTCCAAATAGGTTTGAGCAGCGGCGGGAATGTCATTGATCCAGCTCATGATACGCGCCTTTCGCGGAAAAACTGGGCGACCATTGCGGCCAGTTGTCGGTTTGCATTGGGTTTGCCTATGTTGGATTGTGCCGCGGCTAACAATGGCTCTGGCACCACACCAGGGCCTCGTAGCTTTGCCAACCCAGCAATCATCTGATCGCCAAATTCAGGATGGGGCTGCACGGTAAATGCTTGGCGACCGTACACCACAGCGGCGTTTTCGCAAAAATCGTTGCTGGCAATCGTTTTGGCACCTGCAGGCAGGGCCACGACTTGATCTTGGTGCCACGCATTTAATGCGACCTCATCGTCGCCCCATTTGTAAATTTGTCGCCCGACGGCCCATCCGTCATCAAATTTGACGACTTTGCCGCCAAGTGCTTGTGCAATGATTTGGTGGCCAAAGCAGACGCCAACCATCGGCACATCTGCGGCTTTCGCAGCGCGAATGAAGTCCTCAAGCAGTGGAATGAATGGGTGATCTTCATATGCGCCGTGTTTGGACCCCGTGATCAGCCATCCATCGCAGGACTGCACATTTGCAGGAAACGCCATGTCGACAACATGGAACGCTTCGATTGTGAAACCTTCGCCGGCCAAGAAACGCCCGAACATGGTATCATAGTCACCAAGTTGGGCTTGGATTTCATCCGGCGCGTGGCCAGTTTGCAAAATACCGATTTTCATAAGTCACCGTATTGGTTGATTTGTTTTAGCCTAAAGCGCGGGTCAGACCGTGTCGAGATAGAGATCAAGCTGCTCTTCTGGGGTCAGCTCTTTGAAATGGTTCATTTCTTGTCGTTTGGTGCGCAATAAGTTGTCGACCAGTTGAGTATTAAAGATACGGCGTGACAGTGGACCTTGGTCAAAGGCGGAAATGGCATCGGCCCATGTGCTGGGCAATTGTTGCAGCTTTTGATCATAGGCGCTGCCCGTGATTGGATCAGGGGCCTTCATTTTGTCTTGGATCCCGATCAGGGCAGACCCGAGCACGGCGGCCAAGAACAGGTATGGGTTTACATCGCCACCAGCGACGCGATGCTCAATCCGGCGCGCCTTAAAGCTGCCGCCGGGCACGCGAATGGATGCGGTACGGTTGTCATAGGCCCAAGAAATCGACGTCGGCGCATGTTGACCCGGAACCAAGCGTTCATAGCTGTTGCCGTGCGGTGCAAAAATCAACGCAAGCTCAGGCATACCAGTAAGGCAGCCCGCGATCGCCTGCTTTAATATTTCGGACCCTTCAAACGTGTCGTTGGCAAAGACGTTATCGCCGTCCTTGTCGAGCACTGAGAAATGCGTGTGCAGGCCGTTGCCAGCGTAATCTTCATAGGGTTTTGCCATAAACGACGCGGCCATGCCGTGGTTGCGGGCCAACCCGCGCACCAGCATCTTAAACAGCCACGCATCATCTGCGGCCTTAAGCGCGTCAGGCACATGTTCCAGATTGACCTCGAACTGGCCAATGCCGCCCTCGGAAATTGCGGCCTCTGCGGGAATACCCATCGCGTCGCAGGCATCGTAAAGGTCATTGAAAAACTTATCAAAAGCATCAAGCGCGCGCAGCGACAGGATTTCAGCGCCGGCACGGCGCTTGCCAGATTTCGGTGATTTCGGCTGCCTGATTTCGCGGCCACTATCGTCGATCAGATAGAATTCCATCTCGGTCGCAACGACAGGGGTCAGGCCAAGTGCCGTATACTTTGCCACAACATTGGCCAACGCATGGCGCGGATCACCGTCAAACGGTGTGCCATCTTCGTGGAACGACCACAGCGGTAAGATTGCAGATGGGGACGACAGCCACGGCATCGGGACATAGCCCCGCTCGGTTGGCAGCAACACTCCGTCCGCGTCGCCGGATTCGAACACTAGCGGGCTGTCGTCGATGTCTTCGCCCCAAATGTCGAGGTTCAGAACGGACAGCGGAAACCGTGTGCCTTCTTCTTCTAGCTTGGCTGCGAAGCGCCGTGGAACACGTTTGCCACGGGCTTGGCCATTGAGGTCAGCGGCACCACACCGGACGTTGCGCACTTCGGGATGGTCGTCGAGCCAGCTCATGGGTTACCTAATAATTTGGGGACGGAACTTGATTTTTGCACGCCGTTCTTGGGGTAGATGGCGGTTAAGTCGTGCGTTAATGGCGCCAAAAACTGAAATGACGATCAATGTTAGAATGATGAAGTACATCGCCAGAATGGGGTAGGGCACAAACGGGTTGAACGTCTTATCCGCAAAATAACTTGCATAATAAAGCGCGTCACCTTTTTGTTGTATTGCCGGAAAACCACTGAAGAACACCAGCGTTGTGGCATGGAACAAAAAGATTGCCTCGTTGGTGTAGGCAGGCCACGCAAGCCGCAGCATGGTAGGCCAAATCACACGGCGAAACCGCGACCAACCTTGCAGCCCATAGGCATCAGCAGCTTCGGTATCGCCCTTGGGGATGGATTGCAGCGCGCCATAGAAAATCTCAGCGGTGTAAGCAGACGTGTTGAAAAACAGCACGACCAGCGCGCCAAGCCATGCGGATGTCAGTGGCGAGAAGAACGGGATCACGCCTTTGAGCGATAAGAACAGGAAGTATGCAAAGAAAAACTGGATGAACAGCGGTGAACCACGAAACAAAAAGATGAACCATTCGGCTGGTTTGCGCAGCCAAGCAGAACGGGCGGTTTTGCCCAATGCCAGCGTTGTCGCGAGGAAAAACCCAGCGATCAACGCGCAAACGCCAAAATAAATGTTCCAGATCATGCCAGAGCCAATCAGCGTGAACTGCTGGCACAATGTGAAATCGGTGCGCGGCAACAAGCGTTCGCCGACACCTTGGGAGCGCAGGCCGTAATCTATGATTGTCTGGAAACACTCTTCCATTATGCGGCCGCCTTGCGTTGGGCTTCGCCGCCAGCTGTCGCTTGGCCATGGGTCAGGCGGGCCATGATCCGGTCGAGCACAAGTTCCGACACTTTGGTGAAGCACAAGTAGAACACGAGCAAAAAGAAGAAATACCACATCCGCCAATCAGCATGCGGATAGTCGGTAAAGCGCGGTGTTTTGGTGCCGCCAAGTTCGCGTGACCAATATACGATGTCTTCGACGCCAAGCAGAAACAGCAATGGTGTGGCTTTGATCAGCACCATCCAAAGGTTCGACAGGCCGGGCAGGGCAAATACCCACATTTGCGGTACAAGCACGCGCCAGAATGTTTGGCTGCGGGTCATGCCGTAGGCCTCAGCAGTTTCCAATTGTCCGTGTGGGACGGCCCGCATGGCACCGAACAACACGTTGGCAGCAAATGCGCCAAAAACGATTGAAAACGTCAGGACCGCGAGCGCGAAACCATATGTTTCATGTATCCATTGCGGTGAATTTCCCAAGGGTAATTTGGCTGCAGTGCAAACGACAAAATCGTTACCTTGCCGTATGGATTCAGTCCAATCGGGGCATTTCCACTTGTGGCGCAGGTATTCGAGACCTTGATCAAGGGCGATAACGAAGAACAGGAAAAACGCGATGTCGGGGATGCCGCGTACAATCGAGATGTATGATTTGCCGAACCAGCGCAGTGGCGCGATATGGCTGCGGGCCGCCGATGCACCGCCAAAGCCAAAGGCCAAGGCGACAGGGGCCGTGATCGCAAGAAGCAAAAGCACGGTGCCAAACGACCAATACAGCCCCATGTGCTTGCCTGTGGTCAGGTAGCACGACAGCCATGTAAAGCCTTCAAGGGTTGATGGATCGGCGCAATATGAAAAAATGAGTACACCCGTCTAAAAGGGTTGGATTTTGAGTATTTAGAAAAAAGCGAGGCAGATGTGCGCGCTCCGATCAAGCGACGGGAGCGCGCGATTTAATTTATTCAAACAAGCCAGCGTCTGGAAGCCATTCAGCGATCAGCGCGTTCAATGTGCCATCTGCTTTCATGGACATGATTGCTGCGTCGAACTTTGCTTTCAGTTCAGTGTCGGATTGACGCATGCCGATACCGATGCCGCCACCGATCATGACCTCTTGGGTCACCAAAGATAGCTCAGCGTCTGCTTCTGCAATTGGCAGAAGGAAAGACTTGTCGGCCAGAACCGCGTCAGCTTCGCCATTTTTCACAGCTGCAACTGTTTCGTCAGGTGTTGCGAATTCCAAAAGGGTAGCACCTGTGGATGCAATATATGCGGCTTGGATCGTACCAGACTGAGCTGCAATCACGCCTGTTGTCAGGTCTGTCGCATCGTTCATTGTCAAGAATGATGATGGATCGGGCAGTGTGTACTGCTCGGAGAATGCGATGACTTCCATGCGCTCGTCTGTGACGGACATGCCTGCGATGATTGTGTCATAGTTGCCGGACACGAGGTTCGGGATAATGCTGTCCCACTCGTTTGTGACCCATTCGCAAGTCAGTTCAGCGCGCAGGCAAAGTTCGTCGCCCAAATGGCGCTCAAAGCCGTCAACTTCGCCAGCGTCATTGAGGAAGTTATATGGAGGGTAGGCGCCTTCGGTGCCCATACGGACAACGCCGTGCCCATCAGCAAGTGCTGCGCCAGCAGTCAATGCGAGGACCGCAGTAGTAAGGATAAGGTTTTTCATCATTATTCTCCTGATTTTGATGATATTATATCGGCTGCGTTGCAGATAAAAATCCGCGCAGCCGGTCGGTTTTTGGGGCCCCAAAGAGTGTCTCTGGCGGGCCTTCTTCTTCGATTTTCCCTTGGTGTAGGAAAACCACATGGTCGCTCACGTCCGCGGCAAGCCGCATGTCGTGTGTAACGATGATCATTGTGCGCCCTTCGGCGGCCAAGTCCTTGATGACTTTGATGACCTCTTGTTCCAATTCTGGATCAAGCGCGCTTGTGGGTTCGTCGAACAATAGCGCCTTGGGTTCCATGCAAAGTGCGCGCGCAATCGCGGCGCGCTGTTGTTGGCCACCAGAAAGCTGGGCCGGAAACACATCGCATTTGTCGCCGATACCCACCTTGTTCAAATATTTTCGTGCGGAGGCTTCGACCTCGGCGCGGTCCCGTTTTAGGACAGTGACAGGGGCTTCCATGACGTTTTGCAAGATCGTCATATGCGCCCAAAGGTTAAACTGCTGAAATACCATCGACAGGTTTGTGCGGATACGGGTGATCTGCGCGCGGTCAGATGGCCGTCGATTCAGGCCGTTGCCTTTCCATGACACGGGTTCACCGCAAAACAAAACATCGCCCTGCTGGCTATCTTCAAGCAAATTAGCACAGCGCAAAAGCGTGGATTTGCCGGAGCCCGAAGACCCGATCAATGATACGACATGACCCGCAGGCGCAGAAATATCGACGCCTTTCAACACTTCCAAAGCCCCATAGGATTTATGAAGGTCGCGAATTTCGATGACTGGTGTGTCTGTTGTCACTGGGTTTGTAGCTTTTCGTTATTCCACCGATGAGTAGGGCCTATTTCATGCGCATTAGCAACGGGCGGATGCGACTTTCCGCAGCGTTAGGCGTCAATAGTTTGAGGCAAGGGCGGCATTGGCAGGTCATAGTCGGCATCCGGTAACGATACGATCTGTCTAAGACCAAGTGATTCTTGATCTTGTTCATTAAGACCCGCAATCGCGTCTGCAATGGCTGAAAAATGGGTTGCGGGGTCTTGGCCTTGATGCGTGATGAACGTCATGCATGGCGCATGACCGGTTACGCCAACCACCCGAAGATCAGCTGCTTGAGGCATATCGCGCTGTTGCTGCATCCATGTTTGCGCGTCAATCGCGGCGATGTCGGCACGGCGATCAGCAACCATAGCAGCACTGCGGTCATGAGATCCGGTAATCATTGGGGCGCGAAACAGGCAACCTTTGCTTTGTGCCCAAGCTTGCGGTGCGCCGTATCCAGAATGCGACATCAGGCTATTGGCCGCAAAACGGGCCTTCACGAAATCGCGCGGGGTGTCGCCGGCCGCGTCGGGGTGAACCAGAAAAACGCTATTGTAATGCCCCGCTGGGCAATCCGAAATACCATAGTCGGCAGCCCCGATTATGGTCACTTTATCCAGAAAATTGGCGCGCAACGGAAGGTTGCAAATTTGACCCAGAACCAGATCAGGTCGGCCCCACCCAGTCATATAATTTGTTTCGCGGTCTAGCGCGTCAGGGGCGGTGATCCCAGATGCGCGCAAGTTGTCGCGTACCAACATCCAGAACGCGTCATGCGCCGACCTGTTTGCAGGACGGTCGTACATCGGCAGACTGGCGATCACTTAGATGCTTCAATCGCGATGCGCGCAGCATTGCTGTCTTGATCGGTCACGCCCAACATCGGGGCGATCATGCGCATCAGGCTGTTTTCCTCTGCGGACCGTTCGCCATCCGCCAGCACAATTTCCCACATAGACACGACCACTGCGCGGCGGTCGTCGTAAGGCACGGCATCCTTGATGGCGCGTGTGAACCGAACAGTATCGGGGGCCTCTTTTTCCAGCGCTTCGCAGTCGGCGCGCAGATCACTTGGATCAGAAAGGCCATAGCGGGCGGACAATATGGCGTCGATGCGGGCGACCTCAATGGCGGCATAGTCACCATCGGACCGCGCAAGGCGGACAAGCAATGCGCCAAGCGCCAAACGTGCATCAGTATCCGCAAGCGGCGCAGGGGCGGGGTCGGTCAAACGACGAAGGAGATCAGCAAACATACTGTATGATATAGGGCGGCTTGCAAGGGGCGGAAACCCCTTAGCTGTCGTAACCTTCGATGATGACCAAATCGCCAGTGGCAACTAGGTCGCGTTTTGCCTTGGCTTTTTGGTATTCGGGGGCGTTGTAGCAATCCAATGCGGCTTGATAGCTTGGGAATTCGATCACAACTGTGCGGGCGCGTGCGGCACCTTCTACGACGGTGCGGGGCCCTGCGCGGACTTTAAAAGTCGCGCCATATGCCGCCAATGTGTCTTTTGCTGATGCGATATAGCCTGTCACATAGGCGTCTTGATCGGTGACATCGACGTGGGCGACCCAATATCCTTTGGCCATTATTTCAGCTCCTTGAATTTGGTTGATAACCACGCGGCCTCGGTGTCAAACCCGTAAGGCGCGTTGACGACGAACAATCCTGATCCGACCATGCCGTGACCCGGTCGGGCGGGCGGAAACGATACCTCATGCAGTGTTCCGTCTGGAATGGCCGCCTTGAGGGCGATGGTCATCGGCAAATGCCGATCATCCACAAGGATCGGATACCACAGCGCAAGTATGCCAACCGGCCATTTGCGGTGAATTTTGGCAAAGAAGTCAGGGATCGTCTCATAATCAGTTTTGATCTCAAACGATGGATCAACCAATAACATGCCGCGGCGCGGATCAGGAGGGCAGCGCGACATGGCATATTGCCAACCATCAATCTGGTGGCATCCAACGGGATAACGGATCATCGCATCGCGCAACGCCAAGACCTCTGCTGGGTGCAGTTCAGCCAGATCAATTTGGTCACTATTACGGAGCAGATTGGCCGCAATCATTGGCGACCCTGGATATGCGTTTTTGCCAGAATCGTCGCGTATCTTGGTTAGAACCTCGCGGTAAGGATGATCTGCATGAAACCAGCTTTCGGCCACAGCGATCCCACGCGCAGCCTCGCCGGTTTTGAGCGCAAAATCATCGGACAGATCATAAAGCGCACGTCCGGCATGCGTTTCAATATACGATAGCGGCTTATCTTTGCGCGTCAGATACGACAGCATCCACGCCAGCAGACTGTGCTTATGCACGTCTGCCATATTTCCCGCGTGGAATCCGTGTTGATATGACAGCAAATACTTGTCCTTATTTTCAGGCCTGCAAGTTTTTAAACGAGCCGTGACACCTCTACTGCAGCGCGCACAAAATCAGCGAATAGCGGATGCGGGGCGAATGGCTTCGATTTCAGCTCTGGATGGAACTGCACACCGATAAACCAAGGGTGATCCGTCCATTCCACGATTTCAGGGAGCTTGCCATCTGGGGACATGCCCGAAAACACGAGACCTTTTTCTTCCAGCACAGAACGATATTTTGTATCAACTTCATAACGGTGGCGGTGGCGTTCCTCGATGGATGTACTGCCATAAATTCCGGCGACTTTTGACCCTTCAGCAAGGGTGGCGCTGTATGATCCCAGACGCATGGTGCCTCCTTTATCGTCATCGGTTTTGCGGGCAACCATGTGGTTGCCTTGGATCCATTCTTTAAGGTGGTAAACGACGGGTTCAAAACGCTTTTCACCGCTTTCATGGTCGAACTCCTCTGATCCAGCCGAAGGGATGCCAGCCACATTACGGGCGGCCTCGATCACGGCCATTTGCATGCCTAGGCAGATGCCGAAATAGGGAATTTTGCGTTCGCGTGCGAATTGGGCCGCCTTGATCTTGCCCTCTGTGCCGCGTTCGCCAAAACCACCGGGGACGAGGATCGCGTGATAGCCTTCAAGGTGCGGTGCCGCATCTTCGCTGTCGAAAATTTCGGCATCGACCCATTCGACCTTTACCTTAACGCGGTTTGACATGCCGCCGTGGGTGAGGGCCTCTTTGAACGACTTATAGGCGTCTTCAAGCTGGACGTATTTGCCAACAATGGCGACTTTAACTTCGCCTTCTGGATTGTGAACGCGGTCGTAAACGTCTCGCCAACGCGACAAATCCGGTTTGGGGGCAGGGGCAATCTGGAATGCATCAAGCACCGCCTGATCAAGACCCTGTTCGTGATAAGCCAGCGGGGCCTCGTAAATCGATTTAAGGTCATAGGCCGCAACGACATGTTCTTTTCGCACATTGCAAAACAAAGCGATTTTTTCGCGTTCTTTTTTGGGAATTGGATGCTCGGACCGGCATACCAGCACATCTGGCGCGATCCCGATGGATTGCAGTTCTTTGACTGAGTGTTGGGTAGGCTTTGTCTTTAGCTCACCAGATGCAGCCAGATAGGGCAGCAACGTCAGGTGCATAAATATGCATTGGCCGCGTGGGCGGTCGTGTGAATATTGGCGGATGGCTTCAAAGAATGGCAGTCCTTCGATGTCGCCTACGGTGCCGCCGATTTCGCAGAGCATGAAATCAACTTCGTCGTCGCCGATATCCAAGAACTCTTTGATCTGATTGGTGACGTGCGGGACAACCTGAATTGTTTTACCCAAATAATCGCCACGGCGTTCCTTTTCAAGAACGGTTGAATAAATACGGCCCGATGACACGGAATCAGTGTTGCGCGCAGCAACGCCAGTGAACCGTTCGTAATGGCCAAGATCCAAATCAGTTTCGGCACCGTCGTCAGTCACAAAAACTTCGCCATGTTCAAACGGCGACATCGTACCTGGGTCAACATTCAAATATGGATCAAGCTTGCGCAGACGTACGGAATATCCACGGGCTTGCAGCAATGCCCCTAAGGCCGCAGATGCTAACCCTTTGCCCAAAGAGGACACAACGCCACCGGTAATAAAAATATAACGTGCCATAGCAAGAATGCCCCCTGAAAGCGGTTCGTGTGGTCAAATTTTTTGTGGAAACCCGAACCGTAAAATTCGCATACTCACGGGGTTTAATGGTAACTGGATTCGGGGCGTCAACGCAACCGTTGACGCAACATCATGTAGGCGATTTTGCCCAAACCAGCAGAACTAGTGGTTTATTCGCCCGCAGGAACCAGCGGAGCGTCGTCACTAGACGGTGGCAACAAGCTGCTACCAAGGTTCGGAGTTGCCGCGTCGTCAGATTGTGCAGGTGCATCAATGATGCGGTCTACAACGGACGCGCCGGCTGATTTGTCTGCTGCAATGATGGTCATCGCGATAGATGTGCAAATAAACCCAATTGCCAAGATCCATGTGAATTTTGCCATCGCGGATGTAGCAGAACGACCACCTGTCGCACCGCCACCACCGCCGCCAATACCTAAACCACCACCCTCGGAGCGCTGCATGAGCACGACCCCAATCAAGCTAAGTGCAAGGATCAAGTGGATGACAAGGACGACGTTTTCCATGAATGGTAGGCCTGTAGTTAAACTCTGGTTCGTCGGTATCTATGATCTTGGGGCGAGTGTCGCAAGGGCCTAATCGTTAGGTATCCACGTCATCTACGTCCGCTTGCCCAGAAATCTTGCGTCTTACGATGGACCAAGACAGCCCAATCGCCAATACAAGCGACATCACGATGATCCCAAGCCACGTATTTATCGTGGGGTTAGTCAGGTCGATGAACCCTTGATCAAACAACACCCAAAGCAGAGTTCCGGCAACGGCCAGCACCAAAAGCATGCCGAACATCCCGATGGACCGCAGCGTCGCGCGCAGGAAAATGATATAGCCGATCGCCAAAATCAGCCCAACCAGAACGGTGACGGACAGCATATTTTGATAATTTCCCATCGCCCAACGGACGAAATTCCATTGCGTTGGATTGTAGGTCGCGGCCAGCAACAAAAAGGCAAACGCCCAGCGGATCAAAAATCCCATAATTCACCTCGTTCTAACATCTTGCATGCATTGCCAATAGATTGCGTTGTGGTCGAGTCGCATTTTGCGGTTTCGCAGGGCGGGGTGTGTCGATATAGGGGGGGCGGGATTGAAGATTAAGGACTGAAAGCAATGGCAAACGTCGTCGTCGTGGGCGCCCAGTGGGGCGATGAAGGCAAAGGCAAGATTGTGGACTGGCTGTCCGAGCGCGCAGATGTGATTGCGCGTTTCCAAGGTGGGCATAACGCAGGCCACACCCTTGTGATCGACGGTAAGGTCTACAAGCTACATGCGCTGCCATCGGGCGTCGTGCGCGGTGGAAAGCTTTCGGTAATTGGGAACGGTGTCGTGCTTGACCCGTGGCACCTGATGAAAGAGATCGCGACGATTGAAGCGCAAGGCGTCACGATCAATCCTGAAAACCTGATGATCGCGGAAAACACACCGCTGATTTTACCACTTCACGGCGAACTTGATCGGTTGCGCGAAGAGGCCGCGAGCAAGGGGACCAAAATTGGGACCACTGGCCGTGGAATTGGGCCTGCGTATGAAGATAAAGTCGGCCGCCGGTCTGTCCGCGTGGCTGATCTTGCGGATGATGCTACGCTTGAGGCCCGCGTTGACCGCGCGTTGCAGCACCATAATCCGCTGCGTAAAGGGCTCGGTTATGCAGAAGTCGACCGTGAGGCACTGCTGGCCGATCTGCGTGCGATTGCGCCCAAAATCTTGCCGTACGCGGCACCAGTTTGGAAAGTTTTGAACGACAAACGCAAAGCCGGAAAGCGGATTTTGTTCGAAGGCGCGCAAGGCGCATTGCTGGACGTTGATTTCGGAACCTACCCGTTTGTGACGTCGTCCAACGTGATTGCAGGGCAGGCGGCCACTGGCGTAGGCCTTGGTCCAACGGCCATCGATTACGTCTTAGGAATTGTCAAAGCCTATACAACACGTGTGGGCGAAGGGCCTTTTCCAACAGAACTGGAAGACGCGAATGGACAACGCCTCGGTGAACGTGGCCATGAATTTGGCACAACAACAGGGCGCAAGCGTCGGTGTGGTTGGTTTGACGCGGCATTGTTGCGCCAAACTTGTGCGACGTCCGGCGTCACGGGCATTTGCCTGACAAAGCTTGACGTACTGGATGGGTTCGAGACCTTGAAGATGTGCGTCGGTTACGCGCTGGACGGCGAAACATTGGACTATCTGCCAACCGCGGCAATGGATCAGGCGCGCTGTGTGCCGATCTATGAAGAGATGCCCGGTTGGTCGGAAAGCACGGAAGGGGCGCGATCTTGGGCCGAATTGCCGGCGCAAGCGATCAAATATGTGCGCCGCATCGAAGAGTTGATTGATTGCCCAGTAGCCCTAGTTTCTACGTCACCTGAGCGCGAGGATACAATCCTTGTGACGGACCCATTTGCGGATTGATATGGCATTGACTTACAAACAACGGCGGCGCTGGTCGCTTTTCCTGCTGGTAGTCTTCCTGCCAATCTACATCTTAGTTGCCGTGGCGGTGATGAGTGTGGCGACGCGCGCACCGTTGGTGATCGAGTTCTTGATTTATGTATTCCTAGGAATTGCATGGGTTTTCCCATTCAAGAGAGTGTTTATGGGTATTGGCCAAGCTGATCCGGACGCGCCCGACGACCGAGCCTGACCTGGTTGACTGTGTCCCTGCGGGCCACAGATTACTTTTTTGATTTGCTAGCCGCATAGGCATTGCATGAAAAAGGCGGAGGACTTTATCCCCCGCCTTTTGTCTTTGTTATGGCTTTGTTTGGTTAGCCTGCTTTGGTCTCTGGCCGGAACCGTGTCTCGTCTGACACTTGGAACCGTCCGTTGCGAACCTTGCTGATGCGACCTTCACGCAAAAGCGTTCCGAATGACCGCAGTCCATCTTCGCGGCTGAACTCCACGTCAGACGTTAGCTGCACCTTCTTCATGATTTGAGGGCGAGAGAAATCCTCGGACCCTTCAACAAACGCAGTGTAAGCTGCGGCCGCTTCAAGTAAATCAGGTAGCGCAGTCGCCCCCATGTTTTCTGCAAACTCAGCAAAGTTGCTGGCGGTCGCGATGCTCACTTGTTCAATGGGTGCGGCAACACGGCGCGGTGCCACAGCGACATCACTGATTGGTGCCGCATCCGGTGTGTCGACACGTTGCGACGCAACCAACTTAAGCGGACCTGGCCGTGGACGAGCAGTGCGCTCAACCGGCTTTTCAACCCGGGCAGGGCGCCGTGGACGCACAACTTCATCAAGATCACCGCGGAACGCATCTTCAACTTGGGTATCAGGGTCCGTGTGGTCGCCCAATTGGCGGGCCGCTTCAGTTGCTGCTACGGCCGCCTTAAGCTGTGCAATTGCATTGCGTCGACGGTTACCCTCTGGTTCGTTCAGTTCTTGATCCGTTTGGTCGAGAATATGTGACAAAGTGCTGTCGTCAGTTTCAGGCAGGCTGTTGCGTATTTTTTCGACCGGCGCGTCCTGCTCGGGTGCTTCAAGAGCTGGCGCTTTCGGAGAAAAATCACGTTCTACCTCGGCCAGCTCATCCATAAGGTCGGCTTCTTCATCCTCAGACAAGCTTGTCTCGGTAGGGGCCGTAATAGCGTCGAGGTCCTCGAACCCATCAAGTTTTGCAACATCAAGCACGTCCTCGTCATAGCCATCTTCCAGATCATCTTCGACGAATGCAAAAGAGTCAGCTGATGCTTCTACTGGTTCGTCCTGCGGCAGATCCGATTTGCGCAAACGCAGAACCTGAGCACGAATTACTGGTTTTGTGTCGGCTGGGGTGGCCAGCATCTCTGCATCGCTGGCAATCGGATCGACTGATTCTTTGGCGGATTCCTGCGTATCGTTTAGGTGATCTTCAACGTCTGGGGCAGGTAGGGCCATCTTAGCTGTTAAACTGCTTAACAGTGCATCATCATCTTCAGCGGCATCAATCGGCGCGGCATCGGACATATCAACAGCAGTGTCCAGTTTTTTGGGTTCGTCGGCTATCGGAGGCATCGGCTCTGCGATTTCTTCCAATTCTGCTTCGAAGCCAGCGTCTTGTGAAATATCAATGTCCATCGTTTCTGCGTCTGCGATGTTTGGCATCTCAGGTGCATACTGATCTTCATTGTATTCGGCGGCTTCAGGGGTGTCTGATTGCCCGACAACGGCGCGAATGCGCTGCAACTTGGCCGCGACGCTTTGCGCGTCGGGGTGTGCAGTGTGTTCTGGCGCGATGTCAGCCGGAACTGATTGCGCAAGTGTCGCCTGACCGGAGGCCACGAGCGGTGAGGAAACAGTTTCCTCGGCCTCCAGTCCTGCTACAAGCTCCGCGTCAGACGCCGTCGCGTCAGAGTGGGCTGTCTCAAACTCTTGATCCATGTCAGCCATATAGGCTGATTCCATAGCGACTTTTGGCGCCACAGATGCAGCAGCAACTTGTATTGGATCAGGACGTATAACTTGTGGTGGCATAGCAGGTGCTGGGGCTTGCTGTGCACGCAGCACTATGCCGCCGTCTGTCGTGCTGGCATCGACACGGCGCGTGATTTCACGCTCGGCGATTTTTGCCAACATCTGCACATCAGGTGCGGGGGGCTCTGCCCCAAAATACCGATCATCGGCTGCCAAATCGCAGAAATACTCCGCGATCGCTTTCATCGTACCGAAGGAATCGTCAAATCCTTCCAAGGTGCACGAAAAAGTGCCGTATGATACGGTAAGAATCTTGCTCGAATCTACCATTCTTTTGCTCGCTTTCTACCAAACCCAGTGAGGAAACGTTTACCATCAATTGGTTCGCAATCCGGCACAACAACGGGTAAAACTCGGTATTAATTCAAGGCGCTTTTAAGGAATGTTTCCAAATATGCGCGTAATGACAGGTGGTCGCATTGATTGTTCACAGCTCTGATCCAGTAGCCTTAGTGGGTGGTGCCGACCTTGGACCACAAGATCTTAACATTTTACAAAGCTATGCGCCAAGTTTTGTTGGAGTCGATGGTGGTGCCGATCATCTATTGACTGCAGGGATCAGACCCGTAGCAGTTATTGGTGATCTAGACAGTATATCTGACGGCGCGCGGCTTGAATACAGCGATCTGCTGCATCACGTTTGCGAACAAGATACTGTCGACTTTGAAAAGGCGTGGCGGCTTGTGGATGCGCCAATTGTATTTGCTGTTGGGTTTTCGGGTGGCAGGCTCGACCATACGTTGGCTGTTCTCAATGTTATGGGGCGATTTGGGGGGCGGCGACTGATTCTGATCGGGACTGAGGACGTGACCGCGATTGTGCCTCGAGATGGGATAGTCTTAAATGGATTAGGAACTGGATTACGCCTGTCATTGATGCCGCTTGCGACTGCGCGAGTATCGGCAACGGGCCTGCGCTGGCCTGTGGATGATCAGGTATTTGATACTTTGGGGTTCACCAGCCCATCGAACGAAGTGGTCGGACCTGTTGTTACGCTTTCTGCGGAGGGACCTGTTTTACTTGTGCTGCCACGGCGATCACTAGACGCAATGGTCAAAGCAATGATGGGTTAAAACCCATCCTACACGACACCACAGACCGCAGTGATTTGTAGGATGGGTTTTAACCCATCACCTTTTATCAGCAATTGGGGACATTCACCGCTAAACCGCCAAGCGCAGTTTCTTTGTATTTCTCGGACATATCCTCGCCAGTCTGACGCATCGTTTCAATCGCTGCATCAAGTGGGACCAAATGATGCCCATCACCGCGTAATGCCAGTGAAGCCGCGGACACAGCCTTAATCGCACCCAAACCGTTGCGCTCGATACAAGGGATCTGAACCAGCCCACGGACAGGATCACATGTCATGCCAAGATGATGTTCAAGCGCGATTTCAGCTGCGTTTTCGACCTGCTCTGGTGTTCCGCCCATCACAGCGCAAAATCCGGCTGCTGCCATCGCAGCTGCGGACCCGACCTCGGCTTGGCATCCACATTCGGCCCCAGAAATGGAGGCGCGGAATTTAATGAGCCCACCAATTGCCGCAGCCGTTAACATGAAATCGGGGACTTTGCTCGGCGCGGCACCCGGAACATGGTCCAGCCAGTACCGAATCGTCGCGGGAATAACACCGGCCGCACCGTTGGTCGGCGCAGTTACAACCTGCCCACCGGCTGCATTTTCTTCATTCACGGCCATCGCGTAAGTCGACATCCAATCGTTGATTGTATGGGGTGGCGACAGGTTCAAACCCCGTTCAGCCAAGAGCGCTGCATGAATTCCTTTTGCGCGGCGGCGAACATTCAAACCACCTGGTAAAATGCCATCAGTCACGAGGCCGCGATCGATGCAGGCGCTCATGACTTCCCAGATGCGCGTGATCCCTTTGTCCAGATCCACACCCGGTTGGCAGACCCGTTCGTTGGCGCGCTTCATGTCTGCAACTGATTTGCCAGACTGGGCGGCCATATCCAACATCTCTGCCGCAGATGTAAACGGAAACGGAGCAATTGGCAGATCATCATTGGCATCTTTGCCCGACGCCAATTCATCTGCCGTCAGAACGAAGCCACCGCCGATTGAATAATATGTAACTTGGGTGATCACATCACCTTGTCCGTCGGTGGCTTTTAAAATCATGCCATTTGCATGCCCAGGCAGGGCGGGGCCGTAGTTAAACTCCAGATCGGTCTTCGGATTAAACACCAATGACGCAAGCCCTGCAGGACGCACGGTTTTCTCGGCGTTGATGCGGTCCATTTCCGCGTCCGCTTTGACCACGTCATAGTTATCGGCCCGAAACCCAGCCAATCCAAGGATCGTGGCGCGGTCTGTTGCGTGCCCAACACCGGTAAATGCGAGCGAGCCATGCAGCGTAGCCTTAACGCCTGCGACCGCAAAAGGTTGGGCGCGCAAGTGATCTAGAAAACGGGCCGCAGCGACCATTGGGCCGATGGTGTGGGATGACGATGGGCCGATACCCACCTTGAACATATCGAACACAGACAAAAACATCAGGTTGCACTTCCTTCTGGGGGGCATGGTGGTGTGGGTGTCGAAAAAATGGTGTCGCCCAAACCCTCTGCAAGGTTTGCTTGGGTCGCGACATGGGTTACTTCGAACCGTTTTGCAAAAGCAAGCAATCTTGGAAAAGAAGCCAAATCGAACCAGCGTTGATCTGTGCCGTAGAGAGCAGACCATCTCAGCATCGGAGCGAGATAACACTGCACGATACCAACTCGTATATCGTCGAGCCAGTCGGCGTGGGCTTCCAATTGGGCAAAGTGACCAAGCAGATTCGAGCGGGTCGCGTTTAACAACTGCGGGATGCTAGCCGCATCTATATACTTCGACGGATAAAACGTCATGCGCAGCGCAGGGTGCAAGGTGTTGGATAGCCAGAACAGCCAAGCAAGTCCGGCGGCCCGATTGGGATCACCAACATCCGGAAAGATGTGACCTGGTTTTTGGTCCGCAAGCCAAAGCAATATCGCCCCAGTTTCGTAGATCGGGGCGTCCGGTGTGATCAACGTCGGAATCAACCCGTTTGGATTTAGCACCATGTAGGTTGGGCCATTTTGCGCATTTATACTGCGATCAACCAATTGGGTCTCAAACGGAATATCCAGCGCCAATAGTGCAAGCCGAACGCAAAGCGATGCATTATCCGGCGCATAGTAGAGTATCAAGGGCGTTGTCATAAGCTATTACCTATCAGTCGCGCTCTGCGAGTCCGGCGCAAAAGCGACGTATCGACAAGGAATCCCGCGCCGCGGGTAAAGTTTCCCGCTCGCTCCGCACGTAAAACCGTCCTATAATGTCCCAAATTGTCCACTGAACGCCGGAGCTACCGTCATGCCAAACGATCTTTCCCCTATCGACAAAGCCAAGTTCGTTGCTGCGAAAAAGGCGACTGATTATGTGAAAACTGGGATGAAGGTTGGGCTTGGGACCGGATCAACTGCGGCGTGGTTTGTGCAATGTTTGGGTGAACTGGTTCGCGACGAAGGATTGCACATTCAAGGCGTGCCGACGTCGATGCGCACCGCGCAACTGGCCCGCGAGGTCGGAATCGAAGTGATCTCGCTGGACGAAGCCAAGTGGCTGGACCTTACGATTGACGGCGCGGACGAATACGACGGCAATCTGAACCTAATCAAAGGTGGCGGCGGTGCGCTACTGCAAGAAAAAATCGTAGCCACTGCTTCAGACCAAATGATCGTGATTGCGGATATATCCAAGCAGGTCGAAACCTTGGGCGCTTTCCCGTTGCCAGTTGAGGTCATTCCATTTGGCTGGAAGACGACCCAGACGCTGATTGAAGAAACGCTGATAGGTTTGGATGTGCTTGGTCAAACGACAAGCCTGCGCATGAACGGCGATGCGCCTTTTGTGACGGACGAAGGCAACCACATTCTTGATCTGCATTTGAACCGGATCGGCAACGCGCGACAGCTCAGCCTTGTGATGAACCAAATCCCTGGCGTTGTTGAAAATGGCCTGTTTATCGACATTTGTGATACGGTTATCATCGGCTACGGGGACGGTAAGGTCGAAGTGCGCGACATGAACCACGGCGCAGCTGAGGAAACCAAGTTTGATTTCCTTGATGATGGCAATCTGTTCACCGACAATGCTGACTAGGCTGTAATCGGGGGAACGATTGCGACTTTGTCCCACTGATGAGTTCACTTAAATGTTCCATGTTCGCGTTAAGCCAACCGCAAAAAGCGGGCAGGCATGTAACAAACGAGGGACTTTTCATGAACAAATATATCGCAGAGGTAATCGGCACATTTGTGTTGGTGTTTTTCGGCGTAGGGTCAGCTGTCTTAGCAGGCGGCGACATTGGTTTCACAGGTATCAGCTTTGCATTCGGTATCTCAGTCGTCGCAATGGCTTATTCAATCGGCAGCATTTCTGGGGCGCATCTGAACCCAGCCGTTTCTATTGGCGCATTTGTTGCAGGCCGGATTTCAGTCACTGATTTGATTGGCTATTCGGTCAGTCAGACGATTGGCGCAATCATCGCGGCTGGCATGATTTTGGTCATAGCGACCAATTCTATTGGTGGCCACGATGTTGCCGTCAGCGGTTTAGGCCAGAATGGCTGGGGCGCGGGTTATAACGGCGAGTTCCTTATGATCTCAGCATTCATCTTTGAAGTTGTTGCCACAGCGGTCTTTTTGGTCGTGATTTTGGGCGTTACGTCCGACAAAGGCATACCAATGATGGCTGGTCTTGTGATTGGCCTTACACTTGTGATGATTCATTTGGTCGGCATTTCGGTGACAGGCACATCAGTGAACCCTGCACGGTCCATCGGGCCAGCATTGTTCGTCGGGGGAACTGCATTGTCGCAGCTTTGGTTGTTCATTGTTGCTCCACTGATCGGTGGTGCGCTGGGCGGCCTGTTGCATAAAATGCGTGTGACTTCAGCTTAAGGCGTCAGTTGAAAACTAATAGTGAGGGCGTTTGCATTTGCGAGCGCCCTTTTTCGTGGCGAAGTCTTTCTGACCAAAGGGGCGCGAATACCGTTGAAGTCAGCCCGACCCAGACTTAGATTGCGCAATGAAACGACAGCAATGACGGGATGGCACGATGGCCTTTGACTATGATCTGTTTGTAATTGGCGGCGGTTCCGGCGGTGTGCGGGCGGCACGTGTTGCCTCTGCAACGGGCGCTAAGGTCGCTTTGGCCGAAGAATTCCGCATGGGTGGCACCTGTGTCATTCGCGGCTGTGTTCCCAAAAAGCTAATGGTTTTCGCGTCGACTTATGCCGAGAGCATGCAAGACGCAGCGGAATATGGCTGGGACGTCAAAGTTGGGCCTTTTGACTGGACCAAGTTCAGCACCAAACTACACGCAGAATTGGATCGCCTCGAAGCGGTTTACCGCAAATTATTAGGCAATTCGGACGTCAGAATCTTTGACGCCCGTGCCACGCTAAAGGATGCGCATACAATTATGCTATCGACTGGCGAAGAGGTCAGCGCAAAGCACATTCTCGTGGCGACAGGCGGCCATCCGACCAAGCCAGAGATCGCAGGCGCGGACATGGCGATCACGTCGAATGAAATATTCTCGCTTCCTGAGATGCCCAAAAAGATGCTGATTGTCGGCGGCGGGTATATCGCTTCCGAATTTGCGGGCATCCTCAATGGATTGGGCGTTGAAGTGACGCAATTCTATCGCGGCGCACAAATCTTGCGTGGCTTTGACGAAGAGGCCCGCGGGCTGATCGCGGACGGCATGATCGAAAAAGGTGTGAACTTGCACCTTGGCACCAATGTCGTCGAAATGCGCCGCCAAGGCACCGGCATCCATGTCACGGCGACCAACGGCGACGAACATACCTTCGATCAGGTCATGTTTGCGACTGGACGGCACGCCAACACGGATGGGCTGGGGCTCGAAGACATTGGTGTTAAGCTTGGTCGTGGTGGCGAAATCCTTGTTGATGACTATAGCCAAACCGCCGTGCCATCGATCTATGCGGTGGGCGACGTGACCAACCGTGTGAACCTTACGCCAGTGGCGATCCGCGAAGGCATGGCATTTGTGGAAACCGTGTTCAAAGGCAACCCAACCAAGCCCGACCACGATTTGATCCCTTCAGCGGTGTTCACACAGCCAGAATTTGGCACCGTGGGCTTGACCGAAGAACAGGGACGTGCGCAAGAACCCATCGAGGTTTACGCGACATCGTTTAAACCGATGAACCATTCTTTTGCGGGACGCGCTGATCGCGTGCTGATGAAATTGATCGTCAGCCAAGAAACCCGCAAGGTGTTGGGCTGTCATATCGTCGCAGATCATGCGGGCGAATTGATCCAGATGGTAGGTATTGCAGTCAAAATGGGCGCAACGAAAGAAGATTTCGACAGAACTGTCGCCGTTCACCCGACGATCTCGGAAGAATTGGTAACAATGAAGGAACCCGTGCGTACCGCTTGAATTTCGGGCATAAACGCACACATTAAGATCAACGGCCCCAAACGTGGGGTGAAACAGAATAGGTTATGAGCAATGGCAGGTAATAACGGTGGCCCGTGGGGCGGCGGTGGCAACAAAGGTTCAGGTGATGATGATGAGCCACCTCGGCCACCTCGCAAGCCAGTTGAAGGTCAGGGCATTCCTGAAATCGACGAGCTGGTAAACAAAGGCCGCGAGCAATTGCGTGTCTTGATGGGCGGCGGCAACGGCGGTGGCACAAACGGCAGCGGCGTCGGCGGTGGCGGTGGTCCGGCGTTGACACGTGGCACAATCGGCCTTGGCGTTCTTGGCGCGGTTGTTCTTTGGGGCATGGCGTCGTTCTATACCGTGAAACCGGAAGAACAGTCTGTCGAGCTGATGCTTGGCGAGTACAGTGATACTAATGGTCCGGGGCTTAACTTTGCGCCTTGGCCAATTGTTACACGTGAAATTATTGCAGTCACATCCGAGCGGAACATCGACATCGGCACCAGCCGGTCCGGTCTTGATGCAGGTCTGATGCTGACAGGCGATGAAAACATTGTCGACATTGACTTCCAAGTTGTTTGGAACATCACTGATCCGAAACAATATTTGTTCAACCTTGCGGATCCACCGCAAACCATCGCGGCGGTTGCTGAATCCGTTATGCGCGAGATTATCGCACAATCGAATTTGGCCCCAATTCTGAACCGTGACCGTGGTGCGATTGCAGACCGTTTGCGCGACGAAATTCAAAGCACGCTGGATAGCTACGAAAGTGGTGTGAACATCGTGCGTGTCAACTTTGACAAGGCCGATCCGCCAGAGCAGGTTATCCAATCGTTCCGTATGGTGCAGGATGCCGAACAAGAACGCGACCGTTTGCAAAACGTGGCTGACGCCTATGCCAACCGTGTTGTCGCCGAGGCACGTGGTGAATCTGCGCAGTTGCTTGAGCAATCAGAAGCCTACCGCGCCCAAGTCGTGAACGAAGCTGTTGGTGAAGCAAGCCGTTTCACTGCCGTTCTGAACGAATACGAAAAAGCCCCAGAAGTGACGCGCAAGCGGATCTATCTGGAAACTATGGAAATCGTGCTGGGTGGGGTGGATATTATTCTGCTCGACGAAAGCAAAGAGGGCGGACAGGGCGTTGTGCCATATCTGTCGCTGAACGAATTACGCCGAAATACCACTGATGGAGGGTCAAACTAATGCGGGCTACAGCACTCCTTATCCCAGCCGTTGTCGTTGCCGTTGTGGCAGCCGTATCTTCGGTATTCATCGTGGACGAACGTGAAAAAGCGCTTGTTCTACAGTTTGGTCAAATCGTTAAGGTCAAAGAAAACCCCGGTGTTGGCTTCAAAATTCCACTGATCCAAGAGGTCGTCAAATACGACGACCGTATTCTCAGCCGTGATCTTGAGCCGCTCGAGATAACCCCATCGGATGACCGTCGTTTGGTCGTTGATGCGTTTGCGCGTTACCGTATCGCGAACGTCGAACAGTTCCGTCAGGCCGTTGGTGGCGGTGGTGAAGAAACCGCTGCACGTCGTCTCGACAGTATTTTGCGCGCTGAAACGCGTGAGGTTCTGGGTTCAGTTTCGTCCAACGACATTTTGTCCACTGACCGCGCGGCATTGATGCTGCGTATTCGCAATGGTGCAATCGCCGAGGCCCTAGGCCTTGGTTTGCAGGTCATCGACGTGCGCCTCAAGCGGACTGATTTGCCGCCAGAAAACCTCAACGCGACTTACGAGCGGATGAAAGCAGAACGTGAACGCGAAGCGGCTGACGAGATTGCCCGTGGTAACGAAGCCGCGTTGCGTGTGCGTGCACAAGCAGACCGAACAGTGGTTGAATTGGTTTCAGAAAGCCAACGTCAGGCCGAGATTACCCGTGGTGAGGCAGATGCCGAACGGAACGCAATCTTTGCGACAAGCTTTGGTGCGGACCCAGAATTCTTTGAATTCTACCGCTCAATGACCGCTTATACGCGGGCATTAAAACCCGGCAATTCCACGATGGTTCTGTCTCCGAACAACGAGTTCTTTAACTATCTCAAATCGGATACAGGCATCGCGACCCAATAATTGGGCCTGCATTTGAACTTTAAAAGGCCGCCTGTCATAGGCGGCCTTTTTTTGTGCCCGTCACGCAGGCGTGACTGTTCACTATTGCGGCGTGAACATCGTGTCGCGCTTATTTTTTCTGGCTTCATGAAAATTCCATTTAAGAAGCATAGTAGCATCAACAATGAAATATAGTGCTTTGGTATAAATACGAAAATTATCAGAATATATCGCATGGTGAAATGTTACAGTTCGCGCGCGAAGTGTCACAGCCAGTTGAGTTTCGGCGATTGACCTTTGCGTTGCCAATCCGGCGACCTACATTCAGTATAGTAACATCAAGCAGGCATGGTCCTGTTGCCCCACGTCTGTCTAAAGGAGTCTCACTCGTGACATCAAAGGCTATCGCAATTCAATCGACCCAAATGAATACTACTCGCACGCTCAAAACATTGTTGACCGGCACCGCCGTCGCTGTGGCACTTGTGTTTGCGCAGGTCACATTCTCCGAGGCGCAGGCGCGCCCAGCAACTTTTGCGGAACTTGCCGAAGAGGTCAGCCCGTCCGTGGTTAATATTACTACGTCGACAACCATCGCAGGCCGCACTGCCCCACAAGGCGTTGTCCCAGAAGGATCCCCTTTCGAGGATTTCTTTAACGATCTGGAAGACGGCGAAGATGGCGCACCGCGCCGCTCGTCAGCGCTTGGGTCTGGTTTTGTGATCTCAGCTGACGGCTATATCGTCACAAACAACCACGTCATCGAAGGCGCCGATGAAATCTTGATCGAATTTTTCCCAGGCGGGGAAGAAGGTGTCCCAGCTGAAATCGTTGGCACTGATCCAAACACCGACATTGCGGTACTTAAAGTTGATCTGACCGGCCTCCCATTTGTTAAATTTGGCGACAGCAATGCCGTTGGTGCCCGTGTCGGCGATTGGGTCATGGCGATGGGAAATCCACTGGGGCAGGGGTTTTCTGTGTCGGCGGGCATTGTATCCGCACGCAATCGCGCATTGTCTGGCACCTATGACGACTACATTCAAACAGATGCCGCGATCAACCGTGGTAACTCTGGTGGTCCTTTGTTCAACATGAACTCCGAAGTCGTTGGCGTGAATACCGCTATTTTGTCACCCAACGGTGGGTCGATCGGGATCGGCTTTGCGATGTCGTCCGCAGTTGTGTCAAATGTCGTCGACCAATTGATTGAATTTGGCGAAACGCGGCGCGGTTGGTTGGGTGTTCGCATCCAAGACGTAACCCCCGATATGGTCGACGCGATTGATGGGCTTTCGGCCGCGGTTGGCGCGCTTGTCACGTCCGTTCCCGCAGGCCCCGCAGAAGACGCCGGCATGGAGGCAGGTGATGTGATAACGACGTTTGATGGGATCGTCATTGAGGACACCCGCGAACTTGTCCGGATCGTTGGCAACTCACCTGTTGGCAAAGAAGTTCCCGTGATTGTCTTGCGCAATGGTGGCATTGAAGACTTGGTCGTTGTGTTGGGCCGCCGCGAAACCTCAGAAGCCGCCGCATTCCCCGCGGCAGTTGAAGAGCCAGTCGTACCTCAAGAACCGGAGACTGTGCTTGGCATGATGTTGTCTGAGATTACGCCAGAGCTTGACGCGCAATTCTCGCTGTCGGGCGCAACTGGTTTGGTCATCACAGACATCGATTCCGAAAGCGACGCAGCCACAAAAGGCCTCGTCGCCGGTGATCTGATCGTTGAAGCGGGCCGTCAAACGGTTCTGACTGTTGCAGACTTCGTGGCGCAAATTGACGCCGCACGTGAAGCAGGCCGCAAGTCGGTGCTGCTGTTGCTGCGTCGTGGCGGGGATCCACGGTTTGAGGCTTTGCTTTTAGGCGAATAGACCGCTTACAAAATCAATAATCAGGGCGTGCCGTCCGGCGCGCCCTTTTTTATTGGCCAGCGACAATGCTGTCTTTCGATAACGCGACGATGCCTAACTGGCGCGCAGTTTCAAGCGCAAGCAGCGGCGAATCTAATCCTGAAATACGTTGGAGGCTTTGAATGGCGGCCCCCGTTTGCAAATCAAGCGTGCCGTTAATCTGACCTGCGTAATATCCGCGTGCTTTCAGCGCACGTTGAAGCGTCGCAACCAGTTCGACAGAATAGTTTTGTGGGCAGACTGTTTCAAATCGGATTTCTGCGCGCTCACGGACAATCTGCTGACGGGTGATCGTGCGGAATGTGGCTGGCCTTGTGACAGTGCCGTTTGCGGCGCGTAGCTCTGGCAGTTCAATCTCTTGAATGGTCACTGTTTCGATCACAGCGGGCGACGTATCATTTGCAATACAGCGGCCGTTTGCCTGTGTTTCGATTGGCGCCATATCGATAAGAACGTTATTTGGGGCTGGTGCTACCGCAGACGTACAGGCACCAAGTACTAGGAATGGAATGATGTATTTCATCTGCGCGTTTTGCCTGCTGTTGGGCGAATTCCGCAAAGACTAGCGGTATCTGCCGCGTCGCGCAAAACCCCACATGTCGATTTCGCGATCATGTTGTCGCACATGGCAC
>Ga0307994_1000509_pt1 | contig 27233 bp, 29 predicted proteins | sample EllFjometagen261_FD_203171 | JGI IMG/M metagenome (GOLD analysis project Ga0307994, IMG submission 203171) | Marine microbial communities from Ellis Fjord, Antarctic Ocean - #261 | ecosystem: Environmental > Aquatic > Marine > Unclassified | place: Southern Ocean | collected 2014-11-02 | reverse complement strand
AGTCACCGCCTGAGAAGGTGCCAGCAATTGTAATACCGGCTGCATTCAAGGCGGCTGTGGAAGTAACAAGTGCTGCATCCATAATAGTAGCATCTATGACGGTGCCTGCCTCAGTACCAACAATATTTACGCCGCCTACTCCAAGGGTAAAAGTCGCAGGGCCGACGGCGTCACCGCCTGTCATTCCAGTAAACGCACCAATTGTCGCTGTATTCGTGGCGGTCGCAGTAACATCAGCCGAAGTTGCAGTGATAGCTGTAGCAATAGTTTTGGCGTCTTGAGCTGCAGCGCCCACAGTAGCGCCATTAATAGTTAAGTCACCGGTGCCAGCAACAGCGCCTGTAACCGCTGTACCTGCTGTGCTTGTAACGGAAGTTGCCGTCAGGCCCAAGCCGGATGTTGTTGCATCGATGATGCTAGCAACCGAAATAGTCTCACCTACGTTAGCACCCACTTGGAAGGCCTGGGTTAAGAAACTACCATCCAATAGAGCAACGCCATTGAAGTTGGTTTGAGCAGAAACACGGTTAACTTCCGCTAGCAGCTGAGTAACCTCAGCCTGCATTGCCACCCGGTCAGATGCACTGTTGGTCGCATTTGATGACTGCACGCCCAGCTCACGAATACGCTGTAAGTTGTTGGTTAACTCGCCCAGTGAACCCTCAGCGGTTTGTGCTAGAGAGATACCGTCATTTGAGTTACGCGCAGCCTGATTAAGACCACGAATCTGTGCTGTGAAACGTTCGGAAATAGCTAGCCCTGCTGCATCATCCTTGGCGCTGTTAATACGCAGACCAGATGACAGACGCTGCAACGAAGTGCCAAGCATACTCTGCGACGTGTTCAGGTTTCTCTGTGCGTTTAAAGACGCAATATTGGTATTTATTACCTGTGCCATTGTTATGTCCTCTCTCGATTCCTGTTGCCCGACTTAGGCGTTTTTAGGAACTCATACTTTCGGTTTTAAGGGTGCAACCGTCGTTGCTGTCATTGATCATTACGACATGATCTGAAAAACCTTTACTTGAATTTCACGTTTTTTAAAAAAGTAATTTTAGTGATTCATATCAATAGCTTAAAAATAAATGAAAGAGCGGCGCAAGGGTTGTTGTCTGGATATTGAGGGTAAACAAGGGCGCGAAAGGCTATTCAAAGACCAACCAAAGTGGCTGAGTTTGAGACTGGGGGGCGCGACTGGGGCGCACGCGCATGGGCAATTGCGGTGGACTGCGGTGTACTAGAGCGGCTCATACACGGCCACTGAGCGATGCGGCCGGCTCTGCCGAATTAATCGACTTGATCGGCTTGATCGGCTTGATCGGCTTGATCGACTTTGGAAATTGACCCGCTGATGTGACAGCAAACCCTGGCTAGCCTCGCCGGCCAAGTCGTTACAATCCAGAGCAAAGACGCAGCAAAGGATCCTTGCTTGCCGGGATTGGTAGCCAGTAGGCTCGTGAACAGCACCAAAAAATGGACGTTGTGACGCGGCTGGCCACGCTTCAAGCAACGCTAGAAAATAACCTGAGACACTGGCTCCTGCGGCAAAATCTGCGTGTCAGCTCGACCACAAAAGGGCTATACCGACTAAGAGAAAAGCAAAACAGGACTAAAGATAGTTAAACAGCGACAGCCCGGAAGTTTTGACAAATGCTTGCTGGGCCGCCTGCAGTGAGGTCAACTGCAAATTAAACCGCGAGATGGCCTCGGCGAAATCCAAATCCTGCGTTTCAGAGAGCACCGTTTGCAGCTGCAATTTAAAATCTTGGTTGATGCTTTCAATTGTTTCAAGATTGTTCAGCCGGGCACCAATACCAGCTCGCACCGAGCTCAGGCCGCTGATGGCCTGGTCAAGATTAGCCAATCCTTGACCCATTTCATTGTGAAAGCGAGCCACATCCTGTGGCAGCGGTGCCGGGCGCACCAAGGCATCGGCAATAGCCTTCGCGGTAGTGAAAACATCCCGATTCTGGGAAGGGGACACGGTGATTTCATCGCCTTGGGCGGGCAAACCAGTAAGGGCAAACTGGGCGCCGGCAAAAGCGATGCTGTCACCCTCATTGTAGGTGCCGCTGGCAACTGTTGCTGCGCCGCCATCGGTTACCGTGTAGGTGATGGGGTCAGTTGATACCGCTTGGGCAAAGGTGACTGTATAGGTGTCGGACACGAAGCTGCCATTGAGGCCGAAGGCGCCCACCACCGCAGTGCCTGTGTTGGCGGGAGAACTGACCACCTGCACATTGCCATCGCCGGAACGGATGCGTTGGAATATGCTGTCACCGGAATTGCCGACGGCCACTTGCGAGCCCTGAGCCACTTGCAGAAAACGCTGCCCCTGATCGCCCTGGTAACTTACTGTGCCGCCATTACTAACAAAGGGAGGGGCATCCACCTTGAAGCCACCAAAAATATACTCGCCGCTGGCATTTCTCGTGTTAGCCAGAGCCAGCATTTCATCCAGACGCTGATAAATTTCTTCGGCGATGCTGACCCTGTCGCTTGGTGAGTTGGTGGCGTTATTACCCTGCACCGCAAGTTCTCGGATGCGTTGCAGATTGTTATTTACATTAGCAACAACGCTTTCCTCAAAACCCAAGGATGCTTCTGCCAACGACGCATTACGCGAAAACTGATCGATTGCACCGATACTGTTATTCAGATTCAGCACCTTCACCGCCCCGGAAGGATCGTCAGAGGGCTTCATGATCTTCAAGCCACTGCCTAGTTGCAATTCAGTTTGCTGCAACTTAGCTTGTTGGGCCTGCATGGATTCAACACCCTGACGGTAGGCCTGCATGTTTGAGACTCTCATTGCGGTTTTTCGACTCCGTTATTGGTCATGCTAGCGTATCGAATTAATCAAGGTTTGAAATAATTGGTCTGCAATCTTAATCATCTGCGCCGAGGCCTGATAAGCCTGTTGATAACGCAGCAGATTAGCCGCCTCTTCATCCAGATTCACGCCACTGATGCTGTCCCGGTAGTCAGTAGCTTGGTTCAGCAACGAGTTTTCAATAGTAAGATTGGAGCCTGCTTGGTTGCTAATCACACCCACTTGCGCCACCAGACCGCCATAGAATTCTTGATAGGAGTTCTTGCCGCCATTTAAAGTCGAGGCATACTGCAACTCGCCTATCTGTACAATATTCCTGTTATCACCAAAGGCACCGGTATTGTTAGTAATAGTAAAACTGTCGCCTGGCTGCGGGGTGTTGGCTAGAGTAAAGCTCACACCCTGGGTGGCAAAGGTGAAGGCCTTACCAGCACCATCGGTAGCTGGATCATAAAGGATGCTGCCGCCAGGGCCGCCCACCACATCGAAGCCTGAAATGCCGGCGCCACCGGCGTTCGCATTGAAAGTTAGGCTGATCGGCGCAGCAAGTGGCAAGGTATTATTCGCCGCTACTTTTAGGTCGGTGAGGATACCAATACCGACGTTAGCCAGTGGCGTGTCAGCAATCACCGGAGACGCCGCCGCGATCTTGCGGGGATCACTGATAGCCATAGCAAAATTTACCGCTGCATCGTGGCCAGGATTAATACGAAAACTGTCACCTGAAACTGGAACGCCGGCGGAAACATCCACACTCATGCCATCCAGCACCAAAGGGCCTGCGCCACTGACACTGGTAGAGTCAGACAGCCGTGTCAGTTGCCATTGGGTGCCGTTGTAATCGAGGGAATAGTCGCTGGCTCGAACTTCAGAGGCATCGGTCAGAGTGACCACGGGCCCACTGGTTCCTGCGTTAAAACCCTCCGGGGCCACCGAGATCGCTATAGGTGCAAATATGTTGCCGCCAAGAACACCATTCAGATCAACACCAACCTTATGCTGGGCATTGATGGTCTCGCCCATGCCTAGAGCCAAGACTCCCAGCTGCGTCTGCGCCGGATTCAGCACCCGAGAGCGAAAATCAAGCAAGCCTTGCAGCTCACCACCCTTCACGAACTGGCTGGAATCATTGCCAATGAGTCCTTTAATACCTATTTCAAGGCGACTACTATCGAATTGATTGAATCTGACTTCAAGCTCGGTGGGAACAGCACCAATAACCAAGGCCTGACCTTTACCTATTAGCACATTGAAGGAGCCGTCGTTCTGCTCTATTACTGAGGTTGAGATCTTAGTGGACAACTGTACTACTAGGCGGTCTCTTTGATCCAGCAGATCATTTGGCGTCCCGCCGGAATTGTTCGTGTTGAGAATCAGTTGATTGATCTCACTGATACTGGAGGCAATACCATTAATTTCTGTGACTCGCAGGCCAATAGCATTGTTGATCTCGCTATTGAGGTCTTGAAGCAGGGCGTTAAAACTCTGCTGCCGCGCCACCAGATTATCCCCCTCGCCAATCAGTGCCTGCCGCTCGGGCAAGGTCGATGGACTGGCCGCCACATCACTGGCGGCATTAAAAAAGCGCTCCATTGACACACTTAGACTATTTTGGGAGTTCGCCAAAATATCGTCCACTCGGGAGCTGAATTGCACGAACGTTTCATACTGACTGGCGCTGGAGGTGAAGTTGCGAACCTGAGAGGTAACAAAGCTGTTACTGGCCCGCTCAATACTAACAATCTCAGCACCTTGGCCTACGTAACCAAAACCAAAACGCAGGGCCCTTGCTGTACCAAGCTCTACAGTCTGACGGCTGTAACCCTCAGTGTTAGCATTAGCGATGTTATGGCCCGTTGTGTTCAAAGCCGACTGCCAGTTCTGCAGCGAGCCCGCACCCAGTCTCAATAAGTCTGCCATTGTCGTCTCTTTCTATGCTTGCAGCACTGGCAAGGAACGCCTCAGTCTGCTTTGAAATTGTCTTGCTAGTCGCTCGTACCAGTTAATACGCTTGTATTTTAAGCAAGCTTAAACGCTGCTTGGGCTTTGCTTAATCGGCGTTGCAACAACTGACTCGCTCAACCGGTAATCCCTAATTTGCTGTGTAGTACTCATTACGAAGATCAAACTCAGCCTGCCCCTTAGCTGTTAGTCACTGGCAAGCGCTGGGCTGACAGCGGAGCTCATAGAAATCTGCCGCTCAATAACCGAAGCAAGGCCCAGACCCCCACTAGCTGACAGGTCTATTGCCAGCTGTTGGTCGAACATCTGCTGATAGGCTTCCATCTGGTCGCTATTGAACAACCCGCCCTTGGGGGTCGCTTCGCGCATGGCTTTCATCATCATTCCGACGAACAGGGATTCAAATTGCTGAGCGACCTCATGAGCCGCCTCTTCAGGGGCCATACGCGCCTGTGTCTGCAGCTTGCCAAGGCCCACAAAATCGTTATAAACACCTGCTATCTGTTCAGCCATTGCTTTATTCCAATTACGACTACTACGGTTGTTCGTTTAAATTTCTTTACTGAAACCTTACTAAATCACAACCAGCTGGGCTCGCAGAGCGCCAACTTGTTGTAAAGCTTCGAGAATCGCCACCATGTCACTGGGAGAGGCACCTACCTGATTTACCGCCCGCACCAGTTCGTCCAGGGAAATACCCGGGCGAAACACGAACATGCGAGTGTCTTCTTCCACAACGTCCACATCGGAGTTAGGAACAACAGCGGTGTTGCCGCCAGCAAACGGACCTGGCTGACTCACTAGAAGTTCTTCGGAAATTGTCACAATTAGACTGCCGTGGGCCACCGCGGCGGCGTCTACCTTCACCTGTGAACCAATCACGACGGTGCCAGTCCTTGAATTAATAATAACCTTGGCTGCCGACGAGCCGTACTCCACTTCGAGATTCTCAAGAACAGAGGCAAAGGCTACTTTTTGACTTGGGTCGGTAGGCCCGCTGACAATAACCGATGCGCCATCCAAGGCTATGGCGGTTTCCGCACCAAAAGTATTATTGATCACCTCTGCCAGATTCATTGCCGTGGTGAAATCGGAGCGATTCAGGTTCAAAGTGATCTTGCTATCACCATTGGCGAAAGGACTAACTACCTCGCGTTCAACAATGGCCCCATTAGGGATGCGGCCACTGCTAGGTATGTTTACTGTAACCGAACTACCATCGGCACCTTCGCCACCAAAACCACCCACGATCAAGTTGCCTTGGGCCAGCGCGTAGGTCTCACCATCGGCGCCCTTTAAAGGCGTCATAAGCAGCGCGCCACCGCGCAAGCTGCCGGCGTTACCCACCGAGGATACGGTGACATCGATAGTCTGGCCGCTCTTTATAAAGGGGGGCAGTTCCGCATGCACCAGCACCGCAGCCACATTCGTCAGCTGTGGATTTACATCCGCTGGTATGACTACGCCCAACTGAGCCAGCGTACTGCGTAGGCTCTGAACGGTAAATGGCGTCTGATTAGTCTGGTCGCCGCTGCCCGGCAGACCTACCACCAGACCGTAACCCACCAGTTGGTTGGCTCTGACACCGTCAATTTCAGCCAGGTCTTTGACCCGATCGGCATGGGCGAGGTTTGCCAGTAGCAAGCCGGCCAAAAGGCCCAGGGTTTTGTATTTAATGCTTGAATTCATGATCATAAGTCTCGTGTGCATGTCGGTTCACAGGCAGGCTCTTAGAAAGGCCAGAGCGGGCTAAAAATAATTTTGGCAGCCCAACCTGGCGTATTGCCATGGGCACCTTTACCACCATAGGAAATTCGTGCATCGGCCACCTGCGTGGAGAGCAGGGAATTGTTCGTGCCAACATCAACTGCTCGAACAACACCTTCGAGGCGGACATACTCGTTGGCCTGATTAATCCGAATCCATTTCTCACCTTCCACTACCAAATTACCGTTGGGCAATACTTGGTGAACCGTGACGGCAATACTGCCGCTGAGGCTATTGCTCTGGCTGCTACCACTCTCACCACTAAAACTATTCTCTGAGCCCAGATCAACTGCTAAATCGGGTCTCGTGGCACCATTGAAAGAAGGTGCCGCAATATTCAAGTCAGTGGACTGATTAACGCTGTTATCTGCACTGTTCTGACCCGTGGTCTGTTCCACTAACAAAATTGTTAAAATGTCACCTACTCTTCTGGCTTTGACGTCCTCATAGAAACCCACTGCAGAAGCCGACCGAAAAATAGAGCCCTGTTGGTCGTTGTTACTGAAATCAAGTTGCTGATAGCTAGGTAGCGCTTCAACAGTCTCATCTGTGCTAGAACTTGTTCCAGCACAGGCAGTTAGCAAGCCGGTGGCCAAAATCAAGATAGCTTGGCAAGCTTTAGTAATGTTCAAGACCACTCTCCTTTGTAAACTCAACTGTTCTCGATCAACCTTAGAGATTATTGCTGACATACTGCAGCATCTGATCCGCGGTGGAGATCGCACGGCTATTCATTTCATAAGAACGCTGCGTCTCAATCATGTTAACCAACTCCTCAACCACGTTGACGTTTGATCCTTCAACAAAACCTTGCAAAACCGATCCCAAACCGTTGAGACCCGGAGCACCTACTTGAGGTGAGCCGCTAGAGGTGGTTTCAAGAAACAGATTGCCACCAATAGGTTGCAAGCCCGCGGCATTGATGAAATCGGCAAGCTGGATATTGCCTAGCTGCGTGGTTGCCGCGACACCCTGTTGGCTGATCGACACTGTGCCGTCGGTAGCAATAGTTACCGACTGTGCATCGATAGGGATATTGATACTCGGCTGAATGGGATAACCGGTAGGTGTCACCAGTTGTCCCGCATTATCTATTTGAATTGAACCATCACGGCTATAACCGAGGCTGCCATCAGGCAGCAACACCTGCAAGAAGCCGCGGCCTTCAATGGCGATATCCAAGGGGTTCTCTGTCTTGCTTAGATTGCCCTGACTGAACAGCTTTTCAGTGGCCACTGTGCGTACGCCGGTTCCCATCATGAGACCCGTGGAATAGATTGTATTTTGTGAAGACTGAGCACCTGGCTGACGCTGATTCTGATACAGCAAGTCTTCAAATACCGCCCTACCTCGCTTGAAGCCTGTAGTACTGGCGTTGGCGAGATTATTGGAAATAACAGACATCTTTGTCTGCTGTGCATCAAGACCTGTTTTCGCTATCCATAATGCTTGGGTCATTGTCTTCTCCTACTAAATTTGCGTAATTACTTTCAGTCTACTTGTCTGACTAACTCATTCGCATGATTCGTGACAGCGCCTGGGAATTTTCCTCGGCGGATTGCATCAGTTGCACCTGGGCCTCAAAGCGCCGTGCCAGCTCTATCATTTTCACCATCTCACTTACTGTGTTGACGTTACTGGTCTCCAGATTTCCCGCCAATAGTTGCACCGAGGCATCGCTTGCCGCGATATTCCCCGAGGCCAAGCGCATAAGACCGTCCTCGCCCCTGACTATGTCTGATTCTTCCAGAGTCACAAGCTTGATCCGGTCAATGATCGCCATGGAATTAGGATTCTGGCCCAGCGGTAAAACTGAGACCGTGCCATCAGCACCCACTTCGACCGCACCAAAAGGCGGCAGCGCAATAGGTCCACCATTGCCTAACACCAATTGCCCGGCACCATTGCTAAGTTGACCAAAAGCATCAATATGCAGATCACCGCGGCGGCTGTAGGCCTCGGTGCCATCTGCACCAACCACCGCAATCCAACCTTCGCCATTGACCGCTACATCTAAGTCCCTGCCGGTGGATTTTATCGAGCCGCTGGACAAGTCCGGCACACTAGCGAGCGAGCCCATACGCTGGGAAGTGACCATAAAGGCAATCTCTGCCTTGAAACCATCGGTGCTGGCATTAGCAAGATTGTTCGCATTCACCGCCTGCGCCCGCATCAGCTGCTTGACGTCATTGGTTACTGATAACAGTAATTCGTGCATTTCTTAATGACCTTATGTGACTTAATTTTCTTATGGACTTAGGTTTCGTTCTTAGTACTTTGTTAGTAACCATTGAGTTTAAAAGGCCTGAGTCAGCCCCCGAGCTTAATCCCAAGCTTAGTCATTAACGCAGGTTGATTACAGTCTGAGTAATAGTATCTTCGGTCTGAATCATCTTGGCGTTGGCTTGAAAGTTACGCTGAGCGACAATCATGTTCACCAACTCCTGACTTACCTCTACGTTAGATTCTTCCAGCGCTCCTGACTGCACAAGGCCTACACCGCCAAGACCTGGCGTACTGGTGATAGGCTGGCCTGAGATAAAAGTTTCAGCCCAACGACTGCCGCCTAGAGGCTGAAGGCCATTAGCATTGGTAAAAGTAGACAGCGCAACCTGACCTAGAGAACGAGACTGACCGTTGGTAAAACGGGCAAATACCACCCCGGAGTCACCTACTTCAATGCCGCTGAGTTGGCCTGTGGAGAAGCCATCCTGTTGCACATCGGTGACGGCAAATTCAGCACCGAACTGGGTGATATCACTCAAGTCTACAACGAAGGTTTGATCTGCAGCGCCAGTCGGGTCGCCGGATGCGTTTTTAGGCGCCCAGGCCGTGACTGTAATGCTGGTATTAAGGCCGACGCCTGCTTTAATTGCGCCAGTATCGAGGAATTCAATCGGCGTTGCAGCACCCTGGCTAACACCGTCTATAAGTGTATGAACATTCCATTGATTCGAGGCCGACCTCTCAAAATAGGTGCTCATGACATGGGAATTTCCCAAGCTGTCATAGATCGTAACCGAGGTAGAGGAATTAAATTCATCAGCGACCGGTGCCGTGGGAGGCACAGCAAATGCATCGTAGGTACCAAACGGAAGAGCTGGATTCAAGTCTCGAGAATCGACGTTCGCGGTAAATTCAACAACTTCAGTCCCCGAAGGCTGAATCAAGGAGGTATCAATCAATAGATCACCCACACCGCCTGTTTGCTCGCCTGTATCTGTGGTATTAAAAACCTGCAACCTGTTACCCAGTGGGTTAACTACAAAGCCTTGATTATCAACCTGGAAATTTCCCGCCCGGCTATAAACGTTAGAACCGTTGTCGTTGAGGAGGAAGAAACCGCCGCCGTTGATCGCCATGTCCAGAACGTTATTCGTGAAACTGATGTTGCCCTGGGTAAAGGATTGGGTCACGCCACTTACAGACACACCCTTACCGATCGCATTGGCAGCAGCACCTAGCTGGCTGGAGGCATAGACGTCTGCGAACTCACCACGTGCGCTTTTGTAACCGGTGGTGCCTGCGTTGGCGACGTTATTACCAATGATCTCCAGATTAGTACTGGCTGCTGTTAAACCCGAGACGGCTGTATTAAATGCCATGATTAACTCCTGATTGCTCTATAAATAATTAAATTACGATGTCGTGTTTGTTTATTTGAATTCTGTCACTTGTGAAAGATTTACTGTGGTGTCGCCCTCGAGATTAACCATCACACTGGTGGTCGTTCGATCAACAGAGACGCTTTCAACATCCTTGAATAACTGAATTGGCAAGCGATGCAGCGACCCGTTAACCAGACCCTCTGCCTTGAATACATAAGTTCCCGCTGGGGCTTTATCGCCATTGGCGAGCTGGCCGTCCCAGCTAAATTTGTGCTGTCCGGCACCTACTGTGCCAATAGGTGATCTTGAGACAAGCACACCGGTGCTGTCATAAATACCAACTCGGATATCCGCGGCTGCGAAGTCCAGGTTAAGAACCCCGCTGATGGTTTCTGCGTCGTCAAGAACTGCGGTATCGGTCTCAACCAAGACTTCCTTGCCAACCAACTGAGAAGCTTGCATAGCCTGATTGGCATAGAGGCTGCCCGCGATGCTGTCAAAAGAGCTGCCTAGGTCGTCGATGCCCGACACCATGCTGAACTGTGCTATCTGTCCCAAAAACTCACCATTGTCTACTGGATTGCTAGGGTCCTGATTTTGCAGCTGCGCTACTAGCAGCTTCAGAAAGTCTTCTTGGCCCAATTCATCCGGCGCCTTACCGACCACAGCTGGTGCCTGAGCCTGACTTCCAAAAATTTGATCAATCGCATTCATCTTATTGCCTCTACCTTAAGTCGCTTTTCAGACTAGCCTGCACCCATACTAAGGGTTCGCAGCATGAGTTCTTTCGAGGTGTTCAACACTTCAATATTGGCCTGATAGCTTCGTGACGCTTCCATCATGTAAGCCATTTCTTCTACCATGTTCACGTTAGATAAATAGATGTAGCCATCCTCGTCAGCAAAAGGATTCTCTGGCATCAACTGCTGTTCAATTGGAGTATTACTTTCCGCAAAACTGTCGATGCGAACCCCTGTCACATTTGAGCCCGTAGACGTGTTAGCCGTCATCGGTCGTCCCAGAGCCAAAGACCCCATTGAAGATGCCATCACTGAGGCGAAAACGGGGCGGCGGGCACGGTAGGCCTCAGCCTCGGAGCCACTGGTGGTTTGCGAATTTGCCATGTTCCCGGCGATGACATTAATGTGGATACTCTGGGCGTTCAGCGCGCTACCTGTAATCTCGAATATGTTTGATAGTCCCATGTGGGTTTCCTTTGCTTTGCTCTGTTCTTTTATGTGCTGTTCAGTGCTTCTTTATTTACGCTACTCTTGTACTAGGCTTTACTTGGCCTCTGAGCGATCTATCGACTTCCCGTGATCGCCAGACGCATCCCAGAGATAGACCCGTTCAGGAACTGCAAGCTGGTTTGGTAGCGAAGTGCATTCTCGGAAAACGCAGCCTGCTCTACCTCAGCTTCCACGGTATTTCCCGTGCTAGAAAATTTAGTTGGTACCCGATATTTAAGATCGCCAAAACGGTCACTGGCAGTGGCCTGGATGTGACGGCTATGAGTCGCCCTCATCTTCATAGTCTGCCCTTGATCGGCAGTTTTAAGGGCAGTCCTGAAGTCATAGTCTCTTGCCTTATAGCCAACAGTGTCTGCATTCGCGATGTTGGCAGCTAGCACTGAACTGCGCTGGGAGCGAAACGCCAGTGCGGATGGGTGAATGCCTAATGCTTGGTCTATCCAGCTCATGTCAATTCCTAAAGTTTTGCTTTCTATGAAGGGATAATTGCAACTGCTGTGCCACAATTTAAATAACTATTTATATCAATTACTTAAACCCTTTTTGAGTTCTCAATGGCGCGCTAGCGGCAAGCTTATCTGGCGTAGGCGGCAAGCTTATCTGGCAAGGCGGCAAACCTTGCCGCTTTGCCAGATTGCTGCCTGCCTTCACTGGGAAGGCCTCGGCCCGCAATTAACGCGTAAGGGGCAGTCTGCTAGGCAAGAACGGCTTTTATCACGGATGTGCATTGCCTAACTGGCGGTTCAGCGCTTCTGGCATAGTGCTTGCAACTCACAGACCAACGGCGCTAAATCGCCAAAATTTGGCCTTCAGGGCCTCGAAAACGTAAATAAACTGCCAATTATGATCAGATTTAGAAAACTAACCGTCACAATTATGACTTTCCGGATCAGCCACTGGAACTTGCCTAGGGGTATTCGTGCCTTGTCCCTCTTTGCTTTTTGTTGCTTATTGGCAGGGCCAGTTAGAGCAGAAATTCCACCGGAATTTGAATCTCTAAGCAATATCAGAGCCACCGCCGAAAAATTTGCGCTGGCGCAATTAGAAAACCCAGGTTTCAGCAATATTACAGCGCAGGCGGCGGCACTGGATTCTCGCCTCCAGCTAAAGCACTGCAATATTCCCCTAAATGCATTCTCCAGTGGAGCAGGCAGCAGCATACTGCGCACCACCGTGGGCGTGCGCTGTCAGGGTGAAAAGCCCTGGACGCTTTATGTGCCGGTGTCTATCGATGGTCAGGCGAAAGTTGTCGTCAGCAGTCGGCCGCTTAATAGAGGCGAACTACTCCAAGGCAGTGACATGCGTCTGCAGAACATGGCGATTAGCAAGCTGCCATCGAAATACAGCAGCGAAATCAATGCCCTAGCTGGCATGGAGATTACACGAGCAATCAATGCTGGTGCCGTCATGACCTCGAATTACCTGAAAGTCCGACATTTGGTTAAGCAAGGTCAGGAAGTCACTATTCAGGCCAATGGCCTGGGGGTGCAGGTACAGATGGGCGGTAAAGCTATGAAAAGTGGTAGCTACGGTGATTTGATCCCGGTACGCAACGCCAATTCTGGCCTTACCGTTGAAGCCACTGTAGTCAGCGCTAAAACGGTAGTGGTAAAACTGTAGTGGTAAAACTGTAAAAAAACGTTAAAGTATCTTAATGAAGTTGTCGTAAATGCATTACTAGTAGTAATAGTAGTAATACTGACAATCACTAAAGCCGGGAGTTACTCAGATGAGTGCCGAGATTCAGCCAACCAATCTTCCTTTGAATATTGGCAGTTCCAAAACCTCCAAGAGCAATAGCTCTGACCAGAGCAGTGCTAGCAAGACAGAATCTGCAGCACCAACCGCTAGTAGCGCTGCAATGGATAAGGTCAGCATAACAGACACCGTCGCGCGCCTGCAGGGCATTGAATCCATGCTTGCCGATATTCCTGCGGTGGACAATAAACTGGTCGCACAAATGAGTCAGGCAATAGCCGATGGCAGCCTCAGCTATGACCTTGAGGTTACCGCCTCCAAGCTCATTCAAATGGAAACCGGGCAAGTGAGTAAGCCGGAGCAACAGGCCTAAACTCATGACTGCGCCAACCGAGAAGTACAGTGCACCCCTAGCCAAACTGCTTAAAAGCGAAATAACCACGGCTAGTAGCTTGCTGGCTGCGCTCAAAACAGAGCGAGACGGTTTGGACACGCTCGATGAAGCCCTTATTAATGCCAATGTGGCGGCTAAGGAAGAACGAATAACACAGCTGCAGGCCGCAACGGCGGAACGCCTAACTTTTATGACGGATAACGGCTTGAACATAAGCGGTTATTCACCGACTGATGGCTCTGAGCCGAACCAAGACAGCTTGGGTGCTGAGCTGGACACCCTGCTTAACGAGCTCGCTAAACTTGCTCGCCAATGCTTCGATGAAAACAGGCTCGTCGGCCAGCTTCTCAATCGCCACACTCACTTTATTTCTCAAGCTATTGCCAGCCTATCGCCAGCCTCTGGCAACAGGCACAGCCTAACTTACGGGGAAAATGGCAGTATCAACAGCACGGATAACTCCCAAGACTCGCTCTTGTATCCGTCCAAAATTTAAATTCTATGACGGCCAGTTCTGACGAATTCTCCAAGATCACAGATCAAGAGGCCATTCTTCTTTATCTAAAGTTTGCCGTGAAAGAAAACATCCCCCTGACGATAACCCTGCCAGGGGATGGTTCCAATAAAACCTTTAAATCCAGCATCCGTAGCATCGAATATGATGACAATGAGCTAGTCCTGCACAAAGTTCTCCCTGCCAACTGGAAAGACCATATTGGCCCCGGGGGTGAAATCGATATCAGTTGCGCGCTTCCAGATGGCATCGTCAAATTTGGCGGGCATCTGGGGTTGCTGGGCCGTGCGGAGGATGAACGCTACCCGCGACTAAATATGCCGGAGCAAATCGGCAAAAGGCAGCTTAGAGCCCATTTCAGAATCGCACTGGAGCAATTTGCGAGCAGCGCCTTACTAGCTTCCGATGATGGGACTGAGTTAATAGGCAAATGCCATGACATGTCCCTGTCGGGCGCTCAGGTATTCATTCCCAAACCCGCAGAACCAATACAGGTAGGACAGGTCTTCGAAGACTGCCAAATTCTTGCCAGCGAAATAATCAACATTAGCTGTGAAGCTGAAGTCACCCGAATCACTGAGACTGAAAAGGGTTTCCATATAGGCCTGAGGTTCCTTGGCATACTCCCCACTTTAACCAAACCTATCAATATCGCCCTGCACAAGATGCAGCGTCAAATTATTAACGATTAGCGCGCTCCACCCCTTAACGCACCCTCTTATTATCGTCATTATTGTGACAAATCAAGCTTTGTTGCTATGTCCTCTGCCATGCAGTGTAGTCGAAATTTTCCTGAAATGCCCTATTTGTGGGCCCTGCAGCCCGCCCGAAAAAATTTTGACAGAAATTTAACTGACTTGGCGCATATATTGCTTTTATCCTACTACAGGGCTGGGAAGGCCCTGATCAAACTTTGACACAAGCAATGAGAAGAAATGATTTCAGGAGCGAAAACAATGCAAGTAACGACCGCCCGGTATAGCAACCCCAAGACTCTTGCGATTGCTCCGTTATCAGAAACGAAACGCAGCAAAGGCTTCTCGGCAGAAACCAAAGTATTTTTACTAGCCAGCAACCTATATGAGTCCGTCGGCTATGACAGCTTAAATTTTAAGAACGACGCACTGGCCATAGAACTTCGCTTTGGCCAACCTGCCACCCATGGCATCCATTACAACCTGCACACTGATACCGATAATTTTGGTGAGCTTGTTCTAACAAGAGACACCCCTTTTACCGAAAGTGAGTTAGAAGTCGTTGAAAAAGGGCTGACAATACTTGCCCCAAATTTGGTTGATTTTAGCACGCTATAAAGAACCATAGAGACTATAAACACGCAGGAATTTTTACCAAGGATTACGAAATGGAAAAGTTAACTTTTAGAGAAATCGAAACCAGAATTGAAACCGAGCTTTTTATTGAGAAATTTCACGTTGCAGCAGGGGTCAAATTACCTTTAGATTATGTTGAAAACAGCCAGCTTGTAGGCGCTTTCTTACACGAGAAAATGGTCGCCGGTTACATGATCGTCACCAGCCCTGGATACAGAAGCTTGATGTTTGTTCCTGACGAAATAAAAAATTCAAATGAATTCTTTAAAAATAACCAAAATGACATGCTTGAAGTCAATGGCTTATGGCTCAGCCCCGCCATTAAAACACCTAAACAGCAATTCAAAGTTTGGTTTCATATGGCAAGAAACGTCGTTACATCAAGAAAAAAATATGTGTTATTGATGAGTAATTCCAAAAACAAAAATATCCAGTCTTTGCATGGTTTAATCAATTCAGTGTCAATATATGAAGGCCCTCCAAATCTGATGATCGGCGATGAAAGCCATCAAACGATTAAAGTTGGGTATACAACTCCCTGGGATTGTTTTGCTTGCATACCGAAATACTGGATCGCGGTTGTTAAGAATCGTCAACGTCGGCTACGCTTGAAAGTGCTATCCAAAAAACGTCAGTTGGCTGGCGCGTAAAGCAAAACGAAGAACCTGGTTACATGGCAGTTCCTGAGAACTGCCATAAGCATCTGTACAAGATGTATAGGCTAATCAGGCTCACTTAGGGATACTCCCTTGCCAACCAAGGCAGCAGTTAGTTTGAATCCTGACCCTGACGTAGTAGCTCAATTAGGCGCAAAGAACCTGACTGCCCAGCCACCTGATCCTCCAACTCCGCCATTATCACGACCACCACACGCCTATTTCTGGCCCTTCCTTGTTCCGAACTATTGATACTAATTGGCCGGGTCTCGCCAAAGCCAACTGACGACAGCCTTGCCGACTCTACACCTCTGCGCTCGAACAATCTGACTACTGCTGACGCACGTGAAGAGGACAATTCCCAGTTAGACGGAAAAAGAATGCTGCTAATGGGAATATTATCAGTAAACCCTTCCACAGTAACTGCGTTGGGTAGCCCTATTAACTCCTGACCTAGGCTTTGCAGTACAAGTTCGCCCGAAGCCTCGAGCAGCGCGCTCCCGCTTTCAAAAAGCAGACTGCTGTTAAAGACCACCTCCAGCCAAAATGGCGTCCGTTCAACAATCACCTCACCACTGGCAATGGAGCTTTCAAGGGCGCCTTCGATCTGCAAAGCGATCTCATTCATCTGGTCGACCTCCCCGGACACACTTTCTTCCTCTTGTACCTCAGGCCGCACTACGTTATCTGCCGCATCAGGGTCCACAAGCACTGGGTTTTCGCTTCGTCTGGCGATAGCCAAGGGGGCAAGATTAATCGTCTGGGTCATCGACACCAGCTCCTGGGATTGGCGGCTTTGCACCGCATCAGGCATCTGTGAATTTGCGGGTGAGCGGCTGCTGGGCGTAAAGGCGGATATCATCGAATCTGACAACACCTTATATTGGCCTTCATTAACCGATGAGATGGAATACATCACCACGAAAAAGGCAAACAGCAAAGTAATGAAATCGGCGTAGGAGACTAGCCAGCGATCATGGTTTTCCGGTTCTTCGACTATCTTCCGTCGTGCCATTGGCTGCCTGTCCTATTCGTACCGTAAATAGCCTTGCAGAATTCTCTCTATTTCTCGGTGGCTTTCGCCTTCGGCAATGAGAACCACTCCATCTACTATCATCTCTCGATGATGACTCTGCGCCCTGATGATAGTCTTTAGTTTCTTGGCCATTGGAAGAAAGATAAGGTTCGCCATACCCACGCCATAGATCGTGGCAACAAAAGCCACCGCTATGCCCGAACCTAAAGTTGCGGGATCCGATAGATTGTTCATTACATGAATCAGGCCGAGGACCGCTCCAATAATTCCAATGGTTGGCGCATAACCCCCAAAGCTTTCAAACACTTTCGCCGCAAGCATATCTTTATGCTCAGTCATTGAGATTTCTATTTCTAAGGCGCTGCGAATTGACTCTGGCTCACTGCCATCAGCGAGCATTTGCAGACCAGTACGGGAAAATTCATCGGGCTCGCTGTCGGCAATGTTTTGAAGACTAAGAAGACCTTCTTTTCTAGCGGTCTGGCTCCATTTAACTATCTTGGCGATAGTACCTTTGCTGTCGATGGCCGGCGGTGTGAGCATCCAGCGCATTCTCTTGATGCTCTGGATGAATACTCCAGCTGAAGTTTCAACCATGACAGCCCCAAGGGTGCCGCCAAAAACAATCAAAAATGCCGTGAAAATGACCAGAGATTCTGTATGACCACCGTCAAGGATGTTACCGAGTAAAATAGCACCTATCCCGAGTATCAACCCCAAGATTGTCATTATGTCCATGTAACTATCTCACAACTTGCCACTTCACTTCTCATAGTCAACGCTACTTCTTATGTATCACACTCGTGGAAGCGCACGGCAATCAAAATACGCTATCGGCTACCCTTAGATATCCTGATTCAAAATATTCTCTCTCATTCGAGATCGCATTCTGCCCACTGCCTGGGAATGCACCTGACAAACTCGCGACTCACCCAATCCTAACACCTCACCAATCTCCCGCAAATTTAACCCTTTGTCATAGTAAAGGACAACCACTAGCCTCTCTTGTTCTGGCAGGCTACCGATGACTTGCCCTAAGCGTTTGCGAGTCGAATCGCTTTGCACATTGCCATAGGGCGAATCATTATTGCCCTCCGGGCTTGTAAGACTACCTTCGTCCTCCAAACTGAAAACTGTAGTTCCAGCTACGGATTCAAGCACTTTTCCGTACTCTTCCAAAGATACATCCAATTCTGCTGCAATCTCGCGGTCTGTAGCGGTGCGGCCTAGTCTATGCTCTGTTCGTTGAATTGCTCGTGACAGTCCTTGCGCTTTCTGCTGAACCGAGCGAGGCATCCACGACTCTCTTCGCAATTCATCAAGAATTGCCCCTCGAATTCGAATACTCGCGTAAGTCTTAAATTCAGCCCCGCTCCGAGGCTGGTAAGACTTGGCGGCTTCTAGGAGACCAATCATACCCACCTGAATCAGATCTTCAATGTCCTTGCCGGGCGGGAGTCTCACGCCTATATGGTGTGCGATTATTTTTACAAGTGACAAATTATTTTCAAACAATCCGTCCCTCTGGGCATCGTCCACTTGCAGATAATTTTTCACCACGCTATTCACTAGTAAACAACTTCTTCAGCTGATTCATTCTGGGTAACTCTTTCGATAAAAAACTCCAGATAACCCGTGTTACTCGTGGATACCGGTAAGTTCTCTACGCTCTTAGCCAATTGCGTAAAGGCAATACCCGAGGAGCTATTGGGATACTTCTCCATTAACGCCGTCTTCTGTCTGACTGCGTCACGAAGCTTGTCATCTCTGGGAATACTGCCCATATATTTTAGTGACACATCCAGAAACTGATCCGCAACCCTAGCCAACTTACCAAACAACTTCCGGCCATGCGCTTCATTGTCGACCATATTGGCAAGAATTCTGAAGTTTTTCACCCCATGGTCCTTGCTCAAAACCTTGATCAAGGCATAAGAGTCAGTAATAGAGGCAGGCTCATCGCAGACAACCACTAGTATTTCCTGTGCCGCTTTCGTGAAACTTATAACGCTGCTGGATATCCCTGCCGCTGTATCTATAATCAAAACATCAACATCCAGATCCAGTTCATCGAAGCCTCGGATTAGATTGGCCTGTTCCACAGCAGTAAGCTCGGCCATCCGCGCAACGCCTGAAGAGGCAGGTATCACATTAATGCCTAGCGGGCCCTTGAAGATGATATCACTCAATGAAGACGTGCCAGAAATCACATCGTGCAGACTCAAGCTCGGATTGATGCCCAGCATGATATTGACATTACCCATGCCAAGATCAGCATCCATCACCAAAACCGATTTTCCTGCCTTCGCCAAACTTACAGCAAGATTTACTGAGACGTTAGTTTTACCAACCCCCCCCTTGCCACCGGTTACGGCGATAACTTTCACTGCTTGACCTTTACTCATCTGCGATACCTGTGCCGCTCTATACTCGGCCTAATTACAAATCCCCACAATGGGATCCTACTGCACATTAGCTACTAACCCTGAAGTCGCTGTGAAGGCGTAAATTGTTCTGATTGCCGTGCTGCCAAACTTGCCGATGCTGCCATTGTATTGTGCGCCTCATTCCCAGTCGAATCCAAATGGGAAGAAACCAGAGTAGATACCAACAATCCCGCCTCGGCAATGAGCAGATCATCTGGGATACACTGACCATTACCGATAAAGGCGACAGGCAATTTCTTTTTGATTATTCCCGAAAGCACCGGCCCTATTGCCTGATTCTCATCGATCTTAGTAATGATCGTGCCAGCCAGATCGAGCCCAGAAAATGCGTTGATAGTCTCATTGACTACCGATTGCTGGGTCGTCGCTGAAAGCACCAGGTAATTCTCAATCCTTTGCTTCTCATTGGTAAGTGATTTTATCTTTACCATGAAGTTTTTATCACGCTGACTGATACCTGCCGTATCAATGATTACCAGCTTACGGCCTGAAAAGCTCTCAAGAGCGTTCTCCATCTCTTGCTCGTTGGACACCGCCTGAACCGGAATGCCCAGATTACTACCCAGCGACATCAGTTGCGCCTGTCCGCCCACCCGGATGCTATCGGTTGTAATGAACGCCACTTGATTTCTTCCATGTCTAAGGGCAAACCTTGAGGCTATCTTCGCAGCTGTTGCAGTCTTGCCAACACCAGTACAACCCAATAGTGCTATAACCCCTCCGTCATCAAGAACGGTATTCTCAGAAACCTTAATAATGCGGTTCAATAACCTTTGGACGCGGCGCCAGCCAAGCTCGAGATCCTTACACGGCAAGACCTTATCAACAATTTTCCTTTGCACATCCCTCTCGAAACCCAGTAGCTCAAGCCGAGACAGCAGAGCTCTGCGATTAGGTTCGCGCTTGCCAGATTCTCGCCAGGATAATTGCGCCAACTCGGATTCAAAGAGCTTGCGTAGTTTAGCCAACTCCTCCTGCATCTGAAGCAGAGACGGCGATTGCTCAGCTACGGGCTGTCCTTGGGTATCCACTAGCTCCCAAAGACCATCTTCAGCTTTTTTCTTCACCGCGCCTAAAGCCTGCTGCGTTGGAAGATTCTGGAATTTGCTTGCCAATTCCTCAGGATCGTAGTCGCTAGCGGCGACTATCTCTACCCCGTCACCAGTACTGCGAGTCGAAAGAAGCATGGCATCTTTGCCCAGCTCATTACGGGCTTTCGCCATCGCTTTCTGAAAATCAGCTTCTATGTATTTTTCTACTCTCACTTGAGCCTCCCGGCAGTCAATTCTAATCAGCCCTAATACTGACTAGGCTACGCTGCTTTAATTCCAAGTTGTCCCAGTGTGGAAACAACTTCAATCCGTTTGTTATTCGCTATCTCTGTATAGGCAAGCACCCTCAACCTGGGATTAGCACCTCGGGCAAATCTAGATAGCCATGGGCGCAAACGGTCAGATACCAAAATAACCGGCGTCTGACCGCTCGCTTCTAATTCCTGACTAGAAGCCTGTATTTCATTCAATAGTGTTTCTGCCAGCCCCGGCTCAATGCCTATGAGGCCAGTGACATTCTCACCACCAACAGAATCCAGCAGCAACCGCTCCATATCCGGCTGCAAGGTAATTACCTTGATCTCGGCTTCAGCGCCGACCACACTCTGACAAATGGTTCGCCCGATGGAGTTCCTGACAGCGGTGGTAAGAAGGTCAGAATTCTTCTCATTGACACCGTATTCAGCCAGAGCTTCAACAATTGATCGGGTATCTCGAATTGGAATACTCTCTTCCAGCAGGTTTTGCATGACCTTGAGGATGGTTCCAAGCGGGAGAATATCTGGTATCAGATTTTCGACCAGCTTGGGAGATTTCTGCGCAAGGCTATCTAACAGCTTTTGCACTTCATCATGGCCTAGCAACTCATAGGCATGAGTTCGAAGTGCATGACTTAAATGAGTCGCTATCACAGTGCTGCAGTCCACCACTGTATAGCCTTTTGATTGCGCCTCTTCTTTTTGTCCTGGCTCAATCCAGACCGTGTCAAGATCAAAAGCGGGGTCCTTCCCGGGCACGCCATCGAGTTCACCAAAAACTTGGCCCGGATTGATAGCCATATCTAGGCCAGGATGTACTTCTCCCGACGCAACTGGAACATCTAACAGCGTAATGCGATAACCATTAGGGGGTAAATTTAAGTTGTCGTGTATGTGCACCGAATGCACAAGGAAGCCGAGATCTTGTGATATTTTCTTTCTAATCCCCTTGATCCGAGCCAGTAGCTCACCACCCTGTTTTTGGTCCACCAAGGAAATCAATCTATAACCGACTTCTAGACCGATGATGTCAACACCAAGCACATCATCCCAACTCAATTCAGTGGCTATTTCCAACTCTTCGGCCGAGCGTGGGACTACTTCTTCGGACTTGTCTTCTTCGACCACCGTGCCTTGGCCGATGTTGTAGCCCGCCACTATCAGAACTGCCGAGATGAACAAGAAAATCATGTTCGGCATTCCAGGAACCATCCCTAGCGATCCAATAATACCGGCCGTGATATAGAACACCTTCGGGCTTTGCAAAATCTGCTCACTGATCTGCCCTCCTATATCTGCAGCCGAACCTACTCGGGTAACGATAAGCGCAGCGGCAACTGACAACAGTAAAGAAGGAATCTGTGCTACCAGCCCGTCACCGATAGTCAGCAAAATATAGTTGGTAGCCGCTTCATCGGCAGACAAGTTGTACTGCAGAATACCGATGGAGAAGCCACCGATAACATTAATAAAAAGGATCAAAATGCCCGCGATTGCATCTCCGCGTACAAATTTACTGGCACCATCCATCGCACCGTAAAAGCTTGCCTCTCGAGCCACATCTGCGCGTCGCTCACGAGCGTCTTCCTGACCGATCAGACCCGAATTAAGATCGGCGTCAATCGCCATTTGCTTGCCAGGCATAGCATCCAAAGTAAAGCGCGCGGTGACCTCCGAAATACGTCCCGCACCTTTGGTTACTACAACAAAGTTGATGATTACCAAGATCGCGAAAACCACGAGGCCGACAGCGTAGTTACCACCCACCACAAAATCACCGAACGCCTCGATAACGCGCCCCGCCGCTGCAGTGCCATTGTGGCCCTCGAGCAGCACCACTCGGGTCGATGCCACATTAAGCGCTAACCTAAGTAAGGTTGCTATCAACAAGACACTTGGGAACACACCGAAATCCAGAGGTCGACTGACATAGATAGAGGCCAATAGCACGATCAAGGATAGGGCTATGTTGAAAGTGAACAAAAAATCCAAAATGAATGGCGGCAAAGGCAAAATCATCATGCCGAGCATCATGACGATCAAAAACGGCGCGCCCATCCCAATTATTTGCACATTAAAGCCGGGAAAGCTTTTGTTAATGTTCTGTTCGTTTATTGTAGCCATTAGCTATGAGCCCCAAACATCGGATGATTAAGATAGTCTTGTGGAACCGATAAATCATCTGGCGGTTTCGGCCTCTTTCCTTGGGTCGGTCTGAACTGTTGCAGTTGGAAAACATAGGCGAGCACCTGCGCGACGGCGAGAAATAAATTGGCTGGAATTTCTGCATTGATGTCAGTAGAAACGAAAAGTGCTCGCGCCAATGGCGGTGCCGAGAAAATAACAACGTTATGCTCGACAGCCAGCTCCCGAATTCTCGTTGCTACTAGGTCTCTACCCTTGGCCACCACAGTGGGCGCCCCTGATCCATGACGGTCGTAGCGCAAAGCCACTGCAAAATGAGTTGGGTTAGTGATCACCACATCCGCGGTTGGCACATCGGTCATCATGCGCTGACGAGCCGCTTGCTGCTGCCGATCTCGAATCTCGCTTTTTACTTCTGGACGACCTTCCGTCTCCTTCATTTCGTCTTTAACTTCCTGCCTTGTCATACGGATTTGGCGACTGTAATCCCAAAGCTGATAAGGCACATCCATTATCACCACTATGACAAGCACAGAGCTAAAACCGAAGAAACACCAGATCACTAGATCCCCTGCCTGTGACAAGGCAACCGTAATCGGCAGCAGAGACAAAATCAGAATCTGATCGAGAACCATACTGATCACCAGTATCGTCACGGAAGCGACCAAAACAAATTTGGTAATGGCCTTAACCAACTCAAGCAATGATTTGCTGGAAAATATTCGCTCGATGCCTTTTATTGGGCTGATTCGCTCCATCTTCGGCATCACCAATGAAGCGCTGAAGACCAACCCTCCTAGAGATATTGGGCTGATCATGGCCGCCAGCATTGTCACAATCAGCACTGGCGCAAGCAGCACAATAAAAATCACGATGGCATTAGACATCTGTAAGCTAACGAACACGTCGCTGAATGCTTCCTCGTGACCAAAGCTAAGCCCTTTGATCAGCAGTTCATTTAATTTATCAACCACCTGGGGGCCAAAGACAAGCATCGTCGCCCCTCCGGCTATTAGAGAGGTGAAGGTGTTGAGTTCTTTCGATCGGGGGACCTGACCCTTCTTGCGAGAGTCTTCCCGACGTTTCGGGGTTGCCTCTTCAGTACGTTCTTGTGCGCTCTTATCTGCCATATATCCACCGCGTCTAGTTGACGACAGCCCTCATAAAGCCGAAACCATTCGCGAACAGGTTAGACAGCAATGGTGACAGAAGAGGAATACTTATAGCCATGAGGACAAACCCGGCCAGTATGGTAAGAGAAAAGCCCACCGCAAAAATATTCAACTGCGGAGCTGCCCGGGTCATCACGCCGAATGCTAGGTTCACCAGCAAGACTCCCAACATGATCGGCAGCGCTATTAATACAGCCGACACTAGAACCTCAGATGTGTAATTAGCAACTCCCCAGAACACCTGTACATCAATGAACTCTCCGTCAATAGGCAAGGTAGTAAAGCTGTCCGCAAGAATACTGATCAGTACCAGATGTCCATCAAAAGCGAGGAAAAATAATGTCGCAATGATTAAGTAAAACTGTCCTAACATTGTTACCTGAACCCCGTTTTGAGGATCAACAGTTGAAGCAAATCCAAGCCCCATCGTCGTTGCCACCATCTGACCGGTCATAACCAATGTGGAAAATATCAGTTGCATAATCATCGCGAGAGCCAAACCGATCGCGACTTGCTGAAAAATGATGAGCAACCCTCTTGGGCTCAATGGGTCGATAGCAGGAAGTAATGGCAATGAAGGCTGAATCAAAACAGTTACTGCCACCGCCAGTATGATACGAGCCCTGATCGGAACCGTACGCGCACCAAAGATCGGGGCTGCCGCAAACAGAGCTCCCAATCTTATAAACGGCCAGAAGAAATCTCCTACCCAAGCCGTTATGTCATCAACGTTTATTTCCATTTTCATTTATGAGCAGTCTGCTAGCTGATCAACCTATCAAGTCTGGAATCTGTAAGAACAAACTCTGGGTGAAGGTGATCCAAAGCTGGAGTAAATAAGGCCCAAGTACAATCAGCGCAACTACTAATGAAGCAAGCTTGGGGATAAAACTAAGGGTTTGTTCTTGCACTTGAATAGCCGCCTGTAAAATACCAATCAGAAGGCCCACAAAGAGCGCCGAGAGAAGCAGCGGACCACCCAGGGAAACCATTAAGTAAAGGGCATCTCGCCCAACCTGTAACACTACGTCTTCAGTCATTTCCGAATTTCCGCTATTAGGTTGTTAAAAAACTCGCCGCCAATGTGCCCATCACTAGCGTCCAGCCGTCCACCAATACAAAAAGCATAATCTTGAAAGGGAGAGAAATAAGCATAGGCGATAACATCATCATGCCCATGGACATTAAAATACTGGACACCACCAAATCAATAACAAGAAAGGGTATGAATATAAGGAAGCCAATCTGGAATGCTGTCTTCAACTCACTGGTAATATAAGCTGGTATCAGGACTCGAAATGGAATCTCTTCAATGGAATCAAATCCATCATAACCGCCCATCTCTGAAAAAAGGGCCACATCAGAATCTCTTGCCTGCCCAGTCATGAAATTATGGAAAGGATCGCCGGTTTCCTGAAGCGCCTCATCAAAATCGATGGTTTCTTCCATATAAGGTTGCAGGCCATTTTCATAAGCCGCTTCAAATACCGGACTCATAATAAAAAAGGTAGTGAACAAGGCCACGCCAATAATTATTTGATTGGAAGGCGTCTGCATCATACCTAGCGCTTGCCGGAGGATGGATAGCACTATTATTATTCGCGTAAATGAAGTCATCGTCATCAATGCTGCAGGCAACATCGACAACATTGTCATAAAAAGTAGCACTTGCAGACTGACGCTATAAATCGCGCTTCCATCAGGGCCTTGCTCAGAAGTAACAAAGGTGAGATCAGATGAGGCCGCGAAGGCAAAACCAGGCATTAGTAAAACAGCAAAAGCGATTAGATTCCTTCTCATGAACGTTCGCCTTTAGTGAACGAGCTCAATATAGAAGAGAATGTAGATTGCGTAGTCCCCTGCAAGCGAGCAGGGTTTTCTGTTGCTATGGGCGCGGCGAGAGTATGTATTTTTTGTATTCTTCCCGGGCTGGCACCTAGTACGATTTGTTCATCACCTATTTCAACCAAGATAAGCTTATCCTTTCCTCCAAGACTGATGCCGGAAATGATTCTCATCTGCCCAGAGGAGACTCCTGGCACAATGTTAAATTTCTTGACGATGGCAGCTAAGGCAAAAAGGATAACCACGATTAGTATCAAAGCAGAGATTACTTGAATCAAATAGTTTGAGTTAGACTCTGCGCCAAACCCTATGCCGGTAGCCCCGCCATTGCCAATTTCATCGCTTGATTGTGCTGCCGAAGAAAATTGACTTACCAAAATCAACATTACCGAAACGACTAAGTAGAGAATTCTTTCGAAGACTTTTCGCAGTTGACTTATATAAGTATGATAATTCACTGTCATTAATCCTTGTCCAAACCCGCCTGCAACTGCACATCACGAATACGAATAGCAAATCTATGCTGCAGAGAAATCGCTTCACCTTGGGCAATCATCTCTTCGCCTACACGCACATCAATGGTATCAACCGCAACATTCTTGAGGCTCACGTAGGAGCCTTCTTTCAGCTCCATCAGCTCTTTAATCGAAATATTCGTTCTACCAACTTCAAGGATAAGTTCTATGGGTATTTCTCCAAGTCCGGAAAGCCCAGCAGCACCGGCAACCCCCAAAGACGGAATCCTTTTTGCCCCTAACGGTTCACTGAGCTCACCCAGAGCCAGAGGACGGACTGAACGTGTAGCTTCTCCCTCAACAGTTTCACCCCGCCCGTGATTACTGCCGGCCATAGTTTGTCCTGGTTGCTGATAATCAGTATTGTTTGGCTTATTATTGTCATTCATAAGAGTTTTCCTGAGCCTATTAGCTCAGCACCTTCAATCCGACCCTGCCGTTAATATCACCCATTTTAGCTTTGCGCTTAGCAATGCCATTCACCTTTAGGTCTAATTCCTCTGGTGAATCCACAGTGATAATATCGCCTCGCTTTAATTTAAAAATCTCGCCGATTGTTAGCTTGGCGCCAGTCAACTCTCCAGTAATGTCCACTTCAAATCCAAGAGCCCTTCCTGAAATAACCTCTTTTGCCGATATTTCACCACTTTGAATTTTTGATTTTTTGTTGCGGAAGATGGCGTCGATGACTCCACCGGGCATCACCAAATGAATTTCTCCACCGGCTCCTCCGGACAGGGTCACGGTGAAC
>Ga0307994_1000507_pt1 | contig 27259 bp, 25 predicted proteins | sample EllFjometagen261_FD_203171 | JGI IMG/M metagenome (GOLD analysis project Ga0307994, IMG submission 203171) | Marine microbial communities from Ellis Fjord, Antarctic Ocean - #261 | ecosystem: Environmental > Aquatic > Marine > Unclassified | place: Southern Ocean | collected 2014-11-02 | reverse complement strand
TACGCGAGCGCATCGTGCTGCCACTTCTAGTAACGCAGCAATTCGCCTTGATGAAGATAAACGAGATAAGAGGCGTCGATGAAGACGATCCTCGGATCGAAGACTTCGAGAAGATGGTCGTGCGCTCTTTGTATGGCAATATTAATGCGTCGCGAAACTCTGCATAGTTAATTCCCCATAGACCACACTGCAAAGAGACTCGCGCATTTGCTTACCTACTGCCTGCTCTTTTGCATCTCCAGCCAAGAGCGCAGCATCGACGTGACGAATTGAATGTCGCCAGTATTCTGTGAGTTGTGGCCTATCCCCGGCAGCGTCACCAGAGTAAAGTCTCGCCCCATGGATTCCCAAGTGTCATTGAGCGATTCGTTAACATAGGCGCCGTCGTCCAGGCCATGAAACTCCAATACAGGAACATCAAGGGGCACTATTGGCGATTCGTCCACCATCCAAGGTGGCTTTGGATAATAGGCGCGATAGTAATTCAGCATCGCCTCGTAGTCTGATCGCTGATAGGCCGATAAATAGCGCTCGTACCAAACCGTGCCCCGATGACTCCCTGCGCGACGTTCAGCGTCCATGCCACCGAGATCTCCGTCGCTATTGGTAAATCTTGCTATGTAGGCGCTACGCTCTTTCTGCTCATTGTTCAGCGCCATCTCGCGCTTGCGAGATCGAGGATGAGGCCGATTAAAGATCACTAGATTCTCGGTCTTCTGCGGGTAGGCCTCGGCGAAAGACCAGGCAATTATGCCTCCCCAATCGTGGCCGACTAGTGTGGCGCTCTGCTCACCTAGGTCATCCATGACCGCCACCACATCCAACGTCAGATGCGGTAACTCGTAATTCTCCACTCCTTGTGGTTTGTCGCTGCGGTTGTAGCCACGTAGCGAGATAGCAACAACCTGATAGTCATCCGCCAGCGCAGCCATCTGATAGCGCCAGTCATACCATTGATTCGGAAAACCATGAATGAAGACAAGCAGTGGGCCTTCGCCTAGGCTCACATAGTGAATGCTAACACCGTCGTTGTCCGCGTAGTTGTGCTCCACAAGATCGTAGAGATCGTCGGCATCGACCTGAGCATTGGCTTGAACTGTCAGTAGCATTGACAGGATAAAAGGTATAACAGCAAACTTTGACACGGACATTCTCCCAATTAACACGCTTTAAGCAAGAGTAAGCGTAGATAAGCACGCAGTCCATACACAATTCCTAGTCGCTTGTTACTCCCCTATCAGTGCCGCTTTCCTTTGCAAGATCAGGCTAGACCCAATACCATGCGGGCCGAACAAACGCTCGATCAATATCCGGAGAAATGAATGAAATCCCTAGCCTCACTAAAGTCACTGAAAATGGCCCTACTACTGTGTTTCTCGCTGACAGCCATTAGCCAAAGCAATTCACAGGACCAAGACAAACAGTTAGAGGTAACCGAGGACCTGTTTACGTGTCTAACCGAGATGACCAGATCATCAACTGGCGCCTTCTTCGTAGACAATATGCTAGGGGACATTGGCGCTACCCTCGCTGTTGCAAATTCGGAAACCGGCGGAGAATATCCAGCGGGCTCCGTAATTTCCTTGGTTCCTAGCGAGGTGATGATCAAACACGACGCGGGCTGGAACGCGGCGACGAATGACTGGGAATTTTTCGAGCTTACTGTTTCCGACGCAGGTTCCGAGATTGCTGTTCGTGGCACAACTGAAGTTGTGAACCAGTTCGGTGGCAATTGCTTCGGCTGTCACATGGCGGCCACACCCGAATGGGACCTAATTTGCGGCACAGGTCATGGCTGCGCGCCACTGCCGATTGATCGTGAGACAATCGCGAATATCCAGAACAGCGACCCACGCTGCATGAAAGAAGACTAGACCGGCGCTGGGCCTATAATGCTGCCGATTTCGAACCACTGAATCGGCAGTAAACTCAACGCAACTTCCCGCGCGAACCAATTTGTAACACAATTCCTTTTGAAACCTGCCCCACAACCTGAAATACTCTAGCGCTCAATAAGAGCTAGTGCCCATAAAAGAATTTTCATAACTTAGGTAAGTTGCATATGTTCAATATAAAACAACAAATAGTCCTATCACTTAGCGCTTTTTTGCTTAGCGTGGCGTCGATACCCACCTTGGCCCAGACCGATTGGCCTGAGGTACCTCCGACTGAGGCGCCAGCACACTGGGGCGCTGTTTCGGCTAACTTCGAAGAGATCCCTTATCCCTACCCGGTGCACTTTCTGGAATTGAATCGCTTCCAGCAAGATATCCGCATGGCCTATATGGATGTGCCTCCAAGTGGGCGAGAAAACGGTCAGACAGTATTCATCCAACATGGAATGAATTTCTACTCCGAGGCCTATACACCCACTATCAAAGCTTTATCCGCCGCAGGTTTTCGGGTCATAGCCGTGGATAGAATTGGATATGGCAAATCAACTAAGCCGATACTTCCCTACAGCTTCAATTTCGTAGCCGCGAACATGAAGTCGTTGTTAGATGAGTTGGAAATTGATGAAGTCGCAATCTTTGGGCACTCAATGGGCGGGATGACGGTGAGCCGTTTCGCGATGGTTTATCCAGACATCACGACTCACGTAGTGATGGTAAATCAGATCGGGCTAACCGATCAGCGCCAAAGTCGACCTTGGAGAGATCCTTTCGCTGGAGGAGGAACGACTACGTACCAGTCAATCCTGCGCGGTCATCAGAATTACTTCCCACTGCGTTGGCCACCAGAGCATCTGGAATTCGTGCGCCGACAATTTGGACAAACCATGAGTGGCGAATGGAATCGCGTAGCACAAGTTCGCAGATTACAGGGTCAGATGCTCTATGATGATCCAGTCGTCTATGATTGGCAGCATATCGAAACGAAGGCATTGGTTATCGGTGGTGAAGAAGATGGCCTAGTCGATGATTTTCCAACGCTCGCGCACAATGTGAATAACGAGCTACAAAACTCGACCATACTGCTCTATCCGGATGTAGGGCACGCTCCGCAGATTGAGATACCTGATCTGTTCCACGCTGACCTGATTCGCTTCCTCAAGTCCGACCCGAACGCACCAGCCAGCGCATGGAAGTAATAGCTCACTGAGTTAAGCATAAATAAAAAAGCCCGCTGGACCAAATGGCCAGCGGGCTTTTTGTTGCGTACTTTCTTTGGGTACTAAGTATCTCTGCTACACCAAAGGCGACAGCAACACTAGTGACCGTCGTTGCCGGCGACTATCGCGCCAGGCAATGCCATGGCGGTAAGCCTCGGCCCGTTCTGCAACATCACATACTGATGACCGTCATGCTGGTAGGTCATCATGCCATAGCGGCTAAGTTCAGAGGTCTCGATACGAGCTAGCTCTTCGCCGGTCTGTTTATCGACAGCGAACAAGTGCGGCGTACCATCTCCAGTGGCACCTGAATACATCAGCATATTCTTAGTGACTACCATGGTCGCTTTGGAGCCGCTTCCGGTATTGCCTACATCGATGCCAGCAAGCAGCGGATGGTTGGCGATATTGTCAGGTGTCTCCCCAACAGGCAGCGTGAACAGGGTGTCGCCCGTGTTCATGTCGATAGCCTGAATACGGCTATACGGTGGCTTCGTTATAGGAATACCCTGAATGCGGCCTGGGGAGGCGGAACGTACAACCGCATAGTCGGCAAAGGTGCTCCCTGTCGGGGCGTTCCATCGCAGATCAGCCTCAGCACCTGGGCCAAGTACTCGCGCTGTACAACCGGTGCTTGAGGTGACGTAAAGAATGCCAGACTCTGGATCGGCAGCGGCCGGTCCATTGATGTTGGCACCACCACCGCCGCCTGGACACCAAAGCGCAGCTGTCTTACCCAGTGCGTTGTCATAATGCAGAGGCGGATTGAAAAGCGGCCCGATCTCGAATTCAGACACCGCCTCTATTGCTAGCTGGCGTAGCTCGGGCGTGAAATCAACGAGATCATCCAAAGAGATGCCCTGCAATTCAAAGGGCTCCGGCTTCGTTGGAAACGGCTGAGTCGGTGAGAGCTTCTCTCCTGGCACTTGTGATCTTGGCACGGGACGCTCTAACATCGGCCACAACGGCTCGCCAGTCTCACGATTGAAGGCATACACGAAACCCTGCTTCGTCGCCTGCGCGATTGCTGGTACCTCGCGGCCCTCGATGTTTACATCTAATAAAATTGGAGCGGTCGGCGTGTCATAGTTCCAGATGTCGTGATGCACCATCTGGAAATGCCATGCTCTCTCGCCGGTATTCGCATCAAGCGCAATCAGGCTCGCGGAAAATAGATTATCGCCAGGGCGGAATCCGCCGTAGAAATCGATGGTCGCGCTGTTAGTTGGAATGTAGACAAGGTTAAGATCCTGATCGGCAGACAGTGGCGCCCAAGAGGACACGTCACCAGTCCACTGCCAGGCATCGTTTTCCCAAGTCTCGTGGCCGTATTCGCCGGGACGGGGAATCACATTGAACTTCCACTTAAAGTCACCCGTTGCCGCATCATAGGCAAGGATATCCCCTGGAATATTCTCAATTCGCGCTTGGTTATAACCCTGCTCTGCCGAGTTCCCAACGATGATCGTGCCATTGACTACGATCGGCGGCGAAGACGAAGTGATATAGCCTGTCTCTAGGGGAATTCCCTCATAGGGATCATACGGATGGCCTAGATCGGCTAGTAGGTCGACAACTCCCGTTGCCGGAAAACCATCCACGGGAACCTGACCACCGAAACCCTCTACAGGAGCACCGGTCTCAAGATCCAATGCCGTAAGAAAGAACGCCGGGGAAGTGATGTAGACCACCTTGCGGCCGTTGACCTCGGCGATGGTAACGCCCTTGCCATAGTCTTTACGCATTGAATATTCGTAGCGAGCAGTCTTCGGCTCGACATAAGTCCAGATTGTTTCACCGCTCTTGGCATCGATGGCAATCACGTAGCGACGCGGTCCTGCTACGGTAATGATCTTGCCGTCGACATAGCTCGGTGTTGAGCGTCCGCTGGCCGCATTGAAACTTGCGCCATCCCAGACCCATGCCTCTTCTAATTCTTCGAAATTCTCTGGCGTGATTTCATCGACAGGCAGGTAACGGGTGTGCGCAAAGTCACTACCTAAGGTTAGCCATTCGATAGAATCCTGCGCCAAAGCAAGTGAACTGACACAAGCAATAAGCGAGGCAGTAATTCCCCCGAATACCCACTCGACTAATTTAGATCTAGTAAAATAATTCATCACTTTGATACCTCATTCTTTTCAATTTTGTAGAGTTCTCATCGCGTGGGGAAATGCCAGAATCGGTTCTCCCTGCCATTCGGTCAAAAACGAGCGCGTCTCACTCGCTCTCACTAAAGTAATGGATACAGTCAGTGCCTGCAAGCCATATATCCAAGAAAAACCCCTGTAAAAATAGGCCCCTTACGACAGTACGCGCACTTCGTGCTGCGGGAACGGGATGGAAATATTTTCCTCACTCAGCGCTTCTTTAATCGCTTGATTCGAAGCAAATCGGATCTTATGGAAGCTTTCTGTTTTCGCCCAAGCACGTACCGCGATATTGATTGAACTGTCGCCGAACTCATCGATGCCGATCTGAATAGCGCGCTCATTGCTAAGTCCATCTACAGCTGCCAGCTTGGATGAAATCGCTTTCATCGCCGCATCCGTGTCGCTGTCATAGGCAACTCCAACACAAAGCTCCAAGATCGTATCGGTTTGCGAGTTATGCAATATCTCGCCAACTATGTGCTTATTTGGGATGATAATGAGTTCCTCATCTTCGTTGCTAAGAAGCGTAAAGGCTAGATGTACTTCCTTAACCACACCGAACACGCCCTCAACTCTGATGGTGTCTCCTATCACGAACGGGCGAGTGAAGATGATACTCAAGCCCGCTCCATAATTAGAAAGTAATCCCTGAACAGCCAACCCAGCACCCAAACCTAGTGCGCCGACTGCAGCTATGAAAGGCGTAACTTGAATACCCATTTTCGGCAGCGCTATAAGCACCGCAAAAATGATGATGGCTATGCGGGCTGCACTGGCAAAGAATCGACTGAGGGTTATATCTAATGACTTCTTGGCACACAAAATTAGCACCAAATTACTAACTCGCCTGCCAATAAACACGCCTACGACTAAAACGACAATCGCTCCGAATATTTGGAAGCTATAAGTGACCATGTAGGTCACAAGCATATTGTAGAGTTCATTCACCTGCTGTAATTCTGCTTGTCCCATAATCTTTATTCTCTGGTTGCCGATTAACTCGCGTATCATGTGAATCTCGCATTCTGCCACGCCAACCCCCGTAGGCAAACAATAGGCGTCTCAATCTCCTTATGAACTCCGATATCGACGACAACCCAACGCAGGACGAAGGCGTGACGATGCTGATAAATCGTCTTCGTAAGAATCAGCGCCTACTAGGAAAGTGGGCGCGACAGCAGGATATTGAGTGCTTTCGTGTCTACGATCGCGATCTGCCGGAATATGCTTTCGCTATCGACTGCTATGGCGAGTACGTGCAGATGGCGGAGTATCAAGCCCCCTCCGAGATCGACGAAGAAAAAGTGAGCGCAAGGCGAGAACAGGCCATTGCAGCCGTCCAAGAAGTGCTAGGCATAGCGCGGGAAAATATTGTACTGAAGTCCCGCGAACGTCAGCGCGGCGCGCAGCAGTATGAGGCCCAGAACCAAAGCAAATCATTCTTTGTCGTGAAGGAGGGCCCGGCTCAACTGTGGATAAACTTGAAAGACTATCTGGACACCGGCCTATTTCTGGATCATCGACCTATACGCCAATTCATTCGCGAGAATGCTAAAGGCAAAAGTTTCCTGAATTTATTCTGTTATACCGGGAGCGCTAGCGTGCAGGCCGCTCTAGGAGGTGCTACTTCCACATTGAGCATCGACCTCTCCAACACCTATCTGGATTGGGCACGACGAAATTTCCTTTTGAATAAGATAGGTGGGAAAAACCATCGCCTGAAGAAGGCCGATTGCATCGACTATCTCAACTCGAAATATGAGAAGTTTGATTTGATATTCCTAGACCCGCCTACTTTTTCAAACTCGAAGAGCAGTAGCAATGTTTTGGATATTCAAAAGGATCATGGCACCCTCATCCGCAATGCCATGAACAAGCTGGAAAGAGAGGGCCTGCTAATTTTCTCCACCAATAAGCTCAACTTTAAACTAGACAGCGAAAGCCTAAAGAAGTTCGAGATTCGTGACTACACCAAATCCAGCCTCGGCAAGGATTTCCAGCGGCAGAAGAAGATCCATCAGACCTGGCTTATCAGCCATAAATGGTCACCTACCATTTACTAGTTATCAACTTGCACCGAAACAGTTCGCGGCTTAACATCCAATTCATGAAAACTGCTATCAATATCACACGCCTACTCTCTTTCCCCCTGATATGCTTTCTCCTGAGCCTGCATTCTGCTTCCGCCCGGGCAGCGGATAGCAATGACTCTCCACTTGTTGGCTCCTGGGGCGGGCCATTGGTAATCGGCGAGGATGATCTAGGCCTTATCTTTAATTTCTCCATGGCAGATGGCGAATACGCAGCCAACATAATCAGTGACGGGCTAGGCGTTTATGGCATGCCTGCGGACAGGGTGAGTCTCAATGGCCTCATGCTCACGGTAGTGATTCGCAGGTTAGATGTTGAGTTCACTGGCACCTTGAGGTTCGACGAGACAGGAGAGGAATTACTGCGCATAGATGCAAGCTGGTTTCAGGGCAGCGAGATGGTTCCGGTTGTGCTGCAACCGGTAGAGTGAGACTTGCTAGATATAGCGACTCAAGTTTCTGTTCGCTCTTCCTAGCCGTTCGGACAAGACTTTTACGATGTAAGTATTCAGTGCTGCTGTGGATGCAGGAAATCTCCGCGACATTTCCTCCAACTTCTCTTTATCTAATCTATATAAACAGGCGTCACTTTCGATCCGCACACTGGCTGTTCGATTCGCGCCAGTATAGATAGCCATCTCACCCAAGATTGCACCGGCTTTATACTTACGTAGTATTTGCTCCGCCTGCCTAGGTATCTTAAGAACAACTACCACTGTGCCAGAGCCAACAAAATACAGGCTCTCTCCGCTATCTCCTTCTTTGAATAAATATTCACCCGCCTTTCTGTTCTCAACCACAAAGAAGTCGGACAGCAAATTAACATCTGTCTCCTCAAAAGCGATGCGGCCAAGCACATCGTGCAGCTTTAGATTTTGCTCTTCGTCATTCAGGTTTAGATCGCTAAGTATACGTTGCTCACACCAATCAACTGCCGTATCCAGCTGTTCCTTGTAGTGCCTCTCCAGTGGCTGATCGTCAAAGGTAAAGAAACCGTGCTTAACCAATTGCTTGACCGATTTCTCGTCGGCGCTGCTAATTATGATATGAAAAGCAATCCGATCACTGAGCTGCGCTAACTTGGAGAAGGTTACAATCGCCGAGGTGTCTAGCTGGCTGACGTGATGAAAATCCAGCACGAGGAAATCAAACTTACTACCCTCTAGCTCCATGATTCGGTTGCGGATAGCCGTAATCAATTTGTCTGCCGTGCCGAAAAAAATGAACCCCTGCAGCACCATGATAAGTATCCGGTGACCCTCTTTATTTAGTAACTCTCGCGTTTCGAGATCTCGATCTACATTACTGGCATGATCGCTACCATTGGTTTCGATTTTAATCACGCTGAGTTTCGAGTAGTTCACTACGAACAATGTAGTAGCCATAAAGAACCCGAACGTAACCCCTTGCAGGATATCGGAGAAGATGATGACCACGAGGATGAGTATGACTACGACATAATCAGACAGGGGCAGTTCGTCACGTGCCTTCCACAACCAATCTATCAGAAATTCCAAACCAACGTAGATAAGCAGTCCACCAAGGAGAAATGTTGGCACCAACTCCATAAACTTGGTGCCCACCAGAATTGCGGCTGCGACCAGTAGCGAATTGACGATGCCCATGAGCCTGTCTTTGCCGCCCAGACTATCCACTAGTGCCGTGTCCGATGCGTCATGCACACCAGGAAATCCACCCAACATCCCATTCACCACATTGGTATAACCCATAACTTCTAGTTCATGGTCGGGATTCAACTCTTTCTTGGCAAGAAGTTCGATGCCTGAGACATCGAGTAAGAGCATCATAGAACAGAGCAGGGCCACAACTACGATACCACCGAGTTGTTCCCAGATAGCTATCCACTTCACTTCCTGCAGATACTCCCAATGAAATACAGGGGCAAGCGTGCCCGCGGATTCGATGATGGGCAGGAGGCCATTCTCGGCGGCCTGCTCGCGACTAATTCCAGCCGCAGCTAACACCCCGTAGAACAGCAGGACTGACAACAATAAGATACCGGGCAAGGCGAGATGGCTGTCTCTAAACATCTTAGCTATGATCAAACAGAGCGCTAGCGCGACAGCTGGGGTAACCAGTTGGATGAATTGGGGATCGGTAATCGCATCAAGATTAGCATCGCGACCACTGGCTACAGTGAGACCACCTTGAATAAAGATGTAGCCGATGCCGGCAAAGAACCCACCGGTAACCGGGTAAGGAATGTAGCGAACTAGGTTGCCGAGCTTCAGACGACCTAACAGCAGCAGGAATAAGCCTGCAAAGGTTGTTGTCACCATGATGGCGACGATGATCGTGGCCTGGACACTGATCGAATATTCGGAGCCGAAGCTGACATAGATACTGCTGACAATTACCGCAAATACTGGAATGAGGCCATTACGAGGGGAGCAAACAACGGCTTTATAGCCGCTAAATAGAGTGCCGCCTAGACCAGTCACCAACGTACCGATCAACAATATAGCGATGCCAGGCACCATGAGCCGTTGATCAGTCTGCGCAAATAACAGCGCCGCAACCGACACAGCCACCGAGATGTTGACCAATGCAATTAGAGCACCCGACACGATATTGGCTATATGGCTAGACTGCATCTATTACTTGTTTTATTGTTTTAAACAAGGTTTGAGGATACTACTGGCTAGCACCCGATACCAGCATGATCCCTACTATACGACCCTCTAAGGCGGCGTTAATTACGCATGATTTCCCGTATGGCATTAAAAAAAGAGTTCGTGCGTTAGTAATACAGTAAATTGAACAAACGCATTGGCCGGTTGTCAAAATGAGGGGGATTTGAACATTCTCAGACAGGCTTCAAAGAATGTGAGGCTCATTAGAATAAACTAGAAGCATCGCCTGTCTTTGATAGAATCACTCCACTATAATTCTCAAATTAGGAATGTTAACTATGACAACTTACCCCGTCCCTATTTTCCTAGCTCCGCTTCTACAGACAGGAACCTCATGAACGCATTCATCGTACTGTCCGCGAAACGCATGGCAGCGGCTCTTACATGCTCTCTATGCCTGTTCGCTTTTTCTTCTGCATCTGCGACCACTGTTCTTGGATTAGATATTGATAAAGTCGTAGCAGACGCGGAATTCGTTTTCGAAGGCGCAGTAATAAATAGCGAGACTCGTCAGGATAGCAACAGCGGCATCATCAGCACCTATGTCACTTTCCAAATCAACGACATCATCAAGGGAGACTACTCCGGTGATTCGATAGAACTCAAATTCATGGGTGGCGTCTTCAATGGCAAGATCGTACAAGTCAGCGGCATGCGTATTCCAGAAATGGCTGAACAGGGAGTCTACTTCGTCGAGTCGATGTCTCGAGATTTAATCAACCCTCTCATCGGTTGGTCGCAGGGTCATTTCATTATCCATGATGACAATGGCACACGCAGGATCAGCACCGCTGGCAATCAGCCAGTGATTGAGGTTGAGGCAGTATCGGCCATACCAAGGAGCATCAAAAAGCCGCAATCAGTAGTAGAAGGCAATACTGATATCGCTGCCGGCGTCATGACTGAAACGAGCCCGATCATGATCGAGCGCGCTCTAACCGTTGAGGATTTCAAGTCACGTATTGCTGATCTATTAATAAACTAAGGGGCCAGTTTTGAGAATCGCTGCGCTACTGCTAATCACTCTTCTTAGTATCAATTCTAGTCACGCATACGAGGTTTCAGATAACTTCTGGGAAACCGGGCAGGCCATCCTTCATATCGGTATTAGTGGAAGCTCTCCAACCGGTGGAACCTGGAACGATGCCTTCAAGCGATCAATGGCTGCTTGGAGCAATGTCAGTTCCTTTGAATTTGTGGCAGTTGATGAATACCTCGACCCCTGCATCGAGCGCGGGCCAGGACTATTCGGCGATGGCTCGACTGGTGTCGATTTTAGCGCGTCTGTTTGTGGCAGCGAATTCAGCGAAAGCACATTGGCAGTTACACTTACTGCAGGCCAGTGCCTGAACGCGGAATGTACCGGCGGCTTCACCATCACCGATGCCGATATCGTCTTCAATGTCGGTGAGGTTTGGGATATCTATAGCGGATCGTTACGCTTCGACGGATCCAGCGAATTTGAACGCGTAGCTCTACATGAGCTAGGTCATGCATTGGGGCTCACCCACTCAAGCGCCAATACCTCGATCATGCGCGCATTCATCTCAGACACAGACTCATTGCAAAGCGATGATATCGCAGGCATTTCTTCTATCTACGGCTCAGAAGGGGTCGTGCCGGAGGCTACTGTTGCGAACATCTACGGCGTTACACTCGTCGCTCCGGACAATGCAACTATCTCAGGACCAAACAACAGCAGCACACTCAGCGGCACGTTGAGCAGCAAGGACAATCAGCTAGATGGCACATCACTGGATCTGTACCAGTACACATTCGAAAACGATTCCAGTATAGATATTCAATTAAACTCCCAAACATTCGATCCTTTCCTCTATCTGGTCCGGGTCTCCGCTACGCAGGCCTCGATACCTAGCTCCAGCTTCGTCGATGACAACTCTGGCTCGGGCAACGGCGCGCGAATCAATCGCAATATTCAAGCTGGCACTTACTGGCTCGGTGTAACAAGTGATGACAATAGCGCTCAGGGCAGTTACGACCTATCAATCATCTCGAGCACCAGGAACCCTTCCTCATCCTTCGAAACGTTCACGTCGATATACGGCGTCGATGTGCTGATAAATCCCAATTCGAATATAGACGGCAGCCTCAGCTCGACTGACTTCAAATTTAATAATAGGTTTTTGGATCTTGTGCAAATTGAAGTTGCAACAGCGTCTACCGTGAAAATCGATCTCAGTTCCTCGACATTCGATACCAATTTATTGCTAGTAGATATTGTTAATAATGAGGTTGGATCCTTGGTGCTGGAGAATGACGATAACGGCAGTGGCACGAATTCGCGAATCGAGGCCACGCTTGAGCCAGGCACTTATTGGCTAGGTGTAACTAGTTACGATCCAAGTGAATCTGGCAACTACGACATCGCAATCACACTCGTCCTTCCCTAGCTACTTCCCTAGCTACTTCTGTAGATAGCTTAATCCACCGCCATGCGGACCATAGCGATACGCTTAGGCACCTGCCCCACGGGGATCTCTGCGATGGCTTCCATTTTAATAGCATCCACGGCGTAGGTAACATTGTCACCTGCAGCACCGATATACGCACGCTTGCCATCGGGCGTGAATGTAATCCACTCTGGGTGCTGACCTACGAAAACGCGCCCGATCTCTTCCAGGTCAGGAAGGGAATGAATATAGACGTGACTATAAACTTTGCTTGTCGACCAGAGCATCGTACCGTCTGGGGATACCGCCAAGCCATGGGCAGGCGCACCCTGCAAACCATCAAGATGCGCCTCCTCACCAGGCACCGCGGGATGCTCTACACGCGCAACCTCCTTCCTAGTCGCGAAATCGACGACCGCGAAGCCGTGAAAACCAGAAAGCTGCACAAATATATTCTTGGTTGAACCATCAGCATTCGTGTCGAATGTCATAGGCCGAATTCCAGAGCTCATCTCTAGCTCCCAAACCAATTCATCCGTGCTGGTATCGATGACGTTGATGGTACGCGTTTGAATCGAGCCAGCTACGGCGTAACGGCTATCTGGCGTAACATAGACGTTGTGAATAGCACCATTCACTGGCAGCGTCTTCACATTTGTCATGCTGGCCACATCGATAATATCCACTGAACCCGGCATCTCCATGATAGCCACGTAGACTTTGCTGCCGTCGCCGGTTACACCCAAATTGTTCGGCCTGCCGCTAAGCGGAATGCGTCTTTTAACCCGCAGAGTTCTAGCATCAACTATATCCAGAGAGTGCATAACTTCATTCGTGATATAGATCTGCGAGCCATCGGGTGCACCGACCACCCCGTGGGGAATTTCTATATCAGATATATGACCAACCACTTGGTTCGTCTCCGGGTCGATAATCGTTGAATCATCTCCTGCCGCATTCGTTTGAATAATCCGAATTGCTACACTGGACGGCTCTCGCCTTGTTTTAGCGCCAGCTACCCAGTCGGCCATGATGCGCCACTCAGGATCGAACTGACTATCAAAGTGTTTGCCGCCGCCATGAAAGGGGTCGCCACCTGCCTCATAGGCCAGGGGGTGTGTTAGGAACCGGCTTCGCAGCGGATCTTCGCCGGCTAGACTAAAACTACTGGCCGAATCAAAATTCATTCGCGACTGCTCGTCGGTCCAAAATAATTGGTGGTCTTCGAGGGGCTGTATTCTAAAACCACTACTGCGCGTATGACACTGAATGCAGCGAACATTGCCTTCACGCTTGGAGAGGAAGATCGGTTGCACTTCGTTCTTGAAGTAGTCGAAATCCAGTTGTACATCCTGTGCGAAGAGAATGCTGGAGCAGAACAATGTGAATAGGCTGAACAGCTGAACACTCGTTCTCAATCTGATAGTGGGCTTCATGGTAGCGTGGCCTCTTGATTTGGAATTCAGAACATTAACATGTATTTCTATCTACTCTAGCAGCTGCGCCGCTCCTGCGCTAGGCAATGAATTCCCGAAGACCTTCAGGTAGAGACGCCTTTCCTCAACGGCTTGCCGAAACTGAGAAGACATGAAGTGACTGCCAGTGGCTGCGCCTGCACCCGGGGGCAGCAGATTGAGGACAATCGGCTCATTGAGCTCACCGTCACCATTGGAATCAACTACCAGCGTAACCGCGGCAATTGTCTGCCCTTGAGACTGCTCTTTACTGACTTCGTAAATAAATAGATTAGTGACTGCGCTGAATTCGAAACTCGCTTCGACACGCAGCGGCGGTCGGCTGAATAACAACTCGAAACTCTGCGGAGTTGGTGCGAGACCTGACTCCAGAGCAGGCGTTGTTGAAGGGGCGCGTCTTGAACTGAGCGCTGATTCATAGGGTTGGGCAATGGCCAACAGTTCGGCATCTTGTAGAAACCCACCCAACAGTTCCAAGCCCACCGGCAAGCCATTGCTGGTGAACCCTACAGGTATAGACAGAGCCGGCAAACCAGAATTCGCACTAAGACTGCAATTGCTACCCGGCTGCGAGTCACCAGTGAACACCTGTGTGCGTTTAATCGTTGGGTAAGCGATCGCATCCAAGCCCTGCTGTGCCATCACAGCTTCTATGGCAGCGCGAAGTTCCGACCTAACAGCTATAGCCCTTTGATAGGCCTGCTCATCGAGTTCCGATGCGTTCGATCGACTCAGCACGCCATCAACTGCCTCATGATAGAGACCCTGGCTGACAATGTAATTCAGATTCAGGCTTTCATCGTTAGAGAACGTGGCCAAGTATTGATTTATGTCCGATTTGAACTCGTGCCCGATCAATCCAGAACGATTAATTAGATCTGCCATATCGGGTATCTCAACCTCTACAATATCGGCTCCCTGCTCCTCATACCAATCGAGAGCATCTTCTAGCGCAGTATTCACCGCACCGTCAGAACCTTCAAAATACTGTTGCAGTTTACCTATGCGCAGATCCGCCAGATTCGCAGAATGGAGTCGATCCACAAAGGCCGGCGCAACAGCTGTTCTCATAATCTCCGTCGCCTCATCTCGAGAGTCATAGCCGGAAACAATATCGAGAATAATAGCGAGGTCTTCTGCGCTGCGCGCCAACGGACCTGCTACATCCTGGGTATGAGAAAGAGGAAGAATACCGTAGATGCTTGAAAGCCCCTTGCTCGGTCGCAGCCCGATTAGGTTGTTAAACGCAGAAGGAATTCGAATCGACCCGCAGGTATCCGAGCCAAATCCAGCCGCGGCGAAGCTTGCCGCTACCGCAGCACCGGTGCCCCCACTGGAGCCGCCGGGAACACGCCTTGGATCATAAGGATTACGTGTCTGCCCTACTAAGGAACCAATACTCGTGATGCCGTAGGCATACTCATGCAAGTTCGTCTTCGCCAAGATGATCGCCCCCGCCTGCAGCAGCTTATCCACCTGCGCCGCATTCTCGCGAGGGACGAAATTCGCCAACGCTACAGAGCCTCCCGTTGTCGGCATGTGATCTGTGTTGTAGTTGTCCTTAACTACAATGGGCACACCGTGCAGTGGCCCACGCGAACCCGTTCGCTCTCGCTCTGCATCGAGTGCCTGCGCCTGCGCTAGAGCTTCCGGGTTTATGCGCACTATGCTATTGAGTTTTGGACCTTGCTTATCATAAGCGTGTATTCGATCTAAATACTGCTGAACTAATTGCACCGAGCTCACCTGGCCTTCGTCTAGGGCGTCCCGAATCTGTGCAATACCCGCCTCGAATACGTCGAACTGAGGCTGCCCCAAAACTGTAACGGGAACCAACAAGCATAGTGAAAAGAGAATATTACGAAAGCGAATCATAGTGCGCTCCGATAGAAAGGGAAGGAAGTACGAGTACAGAAAGTGTATGTGAATGAAGAGTGAATAACCACTGCCCACCTTGCGTCAATCTTTATACCGCGAAAGATGGCTATTCAGATCCTGTGTGGACCGCTATAGGCTACACCTTTTTCAGCTGTGGTAACGCTTCGCCGACTGTCAGGCGACTAGGAATAATGCATGCTCGTATGGACAGGCAATAAAAAGGCCGGCGTGATGAATTAATATCACACCGGCCTTTCAATATTTGCCGCTAATTCTCTAGCCTTAGCGAGAAATTTTCTTAGTCAGGCATTCTTGCTGCGCGAATCTCGATCTCAATTAGCCAGCCGGGGACGACTAGGCCTGCAATCTCTACGAAAGAGCGAACTGGCTTCATTGCATTTTTCTCGCTACCAAAGAACTGCTGATAACCTGCATTAAAACCGGCGAAGTCCAATTCTCCATCGGCACCGGATACGGCGAACGCGCGTACCTGTACGATATCTTCTAAAGCCCAGCCCTGCGCCTCTAGCGTTTCTTGGAATCGACCAAACGTGTCGATTGTCTGCTGTTCCATATCGCCCCAGGTGCCGTCAGCTTGTTCCTGCGCTCCGGAACCACTGAGGTATAAGGTCTCGGCACCAGCTGGAATCATAATATTATTGTAGAAGTTTCTGCCCTCGCCAGTACGTACAATTTCTGCGGCGCTTGAAACGGCAGCAATGCCCAGGACTACGGCAAGTGATGCTGCTATGGAAATCGCAGTGAGTGGCTTCTTAAATTTAATCATTATTTTTTGTTCCTCTATTCTTAATAAAACTAAAGCTTACTTATGATTTTTGTAACTCTGCCTCAGGCCTCGTCGCCTCTCTAGCAGCGTCCTTGTCGCCTAATATGCGGGTAGTGATCATTCCTGTTGTTATCGCTCCGTTCACATTCAATGCAGTACGCGCCATATCTATCAAAGGCTCGATAGAAATTAACAGTGCGACGATAGTCACCGGAAATCCCATCGCGGAAAAGACTACCAAAGCCGCATTGGTCGCACCACCGCCGACGCCTGCGATACCGAATGAACCGATCGCGATTATTAACAGCAGGCTAATTATGAAATTGAGATCGATATCTACACCCATCGTAGGCGCGACCATCACCGCGAGCATTGCTGGGTAGATTCCAGCGCAGCCGTTCTGTCCTATCGTCGCACCGAACGAAGCGGCGATGTTGGCAATCGGTGCAGGCACATTGAGTTCCTCTATCTGTGCGCGAATCGTCAGAGGAATAGTTGCAGCGGAACTGCGCGTGACGAATGCAAACGTGAGAACCGGCCACACTTTTTGGAAATAAGTTTTAATGTTCGCGCCCAAGCCAATGATGATCACAGCGTGTACTGTGAACATAAGGGCGATAGCTATATAAGATGCGATTACAAAGCTGATCAAGTTCATGATGGCGTTACCATCGGATGTTGCTATCACACGAGTCATCAAGGCCAGAACACCGTAAGGAGTCAGCGCAATAACGAGCTTAACAAGGCGCATGATTATCGCCTGCAATGTGTCAACTGCGCCACGGATGCGCGAGCCCTGCTCGGCGTTATCTTCTGCCACCAACAACGCGGCGATACCAAAAATAAGGCCGAAAACCACAACACCAATGATAGACATGCTGCGCTGTCCAGCTAGGTCCGAAAAGATGTTACTGGGAACGAAACTAACGAGAGTTTCGGCAAAGCTCAGGTCGGCAATACTACCCTGTCTTACTTGCAATACTTCTGCCCGCGCCATCTCTGCCGCACCGCCGACTAGATCCTCCGCATTCAATTGGAACACTGTAGCCATCATGATGCCGATAAGCGCGGCGATTACCGTGGTTACCATCAAAGTGCCGACCACCGTGCCACCAATCTTGCCTAGCGACTTAATCTCTTCTACCTTCAGAACGGCGGCGATCATGGTGATTAGAATAAGCGGCATGATCATCATTCGCAGCAAGGCGACGTAGCCGTTCGCGATTACATTTGTCCACTCTAGTGTGGCATCCATGACCGCAGGGTTCGCGCCGAACGCTAGCTGCAGATAGAATCCGAACACAATGCCGCCAATGAGACCCATGAGCACGCGGCGAGAAAGCGTAAACGCTTCATTTTTAGAGAACTGGTAAAGCAGGCTCACTAAGGCCGTGAAGAGAATCAGGTTTACTATCGCGATAATGGGCATATGTCAGCTCCTTTGGATGGCAGCGCTTAGTCTAACGGGAAAGCGTGTTGATGTAACTCACTACATTGAGTATGCCTGCCTCATTGCGCAGAGTGCTCACCATGGTGCGCATCTGTGCGCCATAGGTATCATTCGGGTGCGCGCCTCGGTACCCAGCTAGGAAGTTCTTCAGCTGGGTGACGAGATACCAGTCATTCTGTCCGACCAAGGCGGGTGCGCCGAGGCTCTCATTGCCCGTCGCGTCTGCCCCATGACAGACAGCACAAGCACTGTACAGGCCTCGTCCGCGTTGGGGGTCGCCGCCCTTTATTGTTGCTTCTGCCGGTATGTAGTCCCAACTGGCTATCCAGCCGAGGATGTCATCGATCGATTCATCGGTCAGTTTCGTTGCCATGGGGCGCATGGCGATACCTTCTCTATCTTCAGCGTGTACACCACGAATATCGGCGCGGAAGTTTTCCAATTGTCGCCTCAGGTACCACGGTTCCATTCCAGCAAGCCGAGGAGCCTGCACGCCTTCGTTGCCGCGGCCGTCTGTGCCATGACAAGTTGTGCAATAGCGATCGTCGAAGGGTTCGCGCTCCGGTTCCGCCGCGCTAGTGCCTCCAATACAAGCCATGCAAAGACCAAATGCCAGAAATGTCTTCAACATACTTTTATTTCTCCAAATCTTGATTAGCTACGCCATCAATCGCTGATTCAAATCAGCCATCGCCCACTGCGCCGACATCACGGCACTCTCTTGCCATGCTGAATGCATGCTGACCTGATCACCGATCATATAGTGGCGACCGTTAACTGGCTGCTGTAGCGCGTGGTACAACTCTTCTTCCTCATGGGTCCAGCCGTTACGATCACGCTGCCATCGTGCAGAACAGCCCAGCATGTGATTCATGCGATGCCAGGCGATAGTGATAGGTTTCTCAACCTGATTACGGTAGTTAGGGTGAATCTTCTCGCCATCAGTGAGGTGAGCCTCTATACGCTGCTCCTGAGTCATGGCGGTGTGTAGCTCGCCGTCGCCGTAGTCGTAGGCCCCCAGCATTATGCCCTTTTGTTTGTGCATGCCAGCGCTCGGATACCAGATCTGTTTACTAGGATTATTCATCCAACTGATACCGCCGTAGATATCTTCTTTCTCCCAGAAACGTTCCTTTGCTTGAAAGGCAGCCTTATAAGCTGTTCCGCGACGAATATACTTAAGCGCATCCACATATTGCGTTGGGAAATTGTTGGTTATACCAGTCATGATATGACTCGGTATGCAATTGAAGCAGAAATCAGCCTGTAGCAAATGACGCGTGCCATCCTGATCGTAAGCTATGTCGATTCCGTCATCTTTGACTTCGACAGCATTCACCATCGAACGATAGTGAATCTGATGACCTACATGGTTGGTGAAACCCTCGATGATCTTGTCCATGCCACCCTCGGCTTGAAACAGCATAGGCCCAGTATCGCCCTCGTTAGCATTCAGGAACTGGCGCCCCATCTGCGTTTTCAAAAGGTCCCTCATGGCAATGATATCTTTCTGAGCACCGTGCTCTAAGAATCCACCAGACGCATAGCCTGCACGTAAACTCCCCTTATAGAGATTGTCCTCGTTTAGGTCCCCGAAGGAGCGAATCAAGCTTATCAGGGTTTCCGCTTCTGGGTCGGTAAAGGGCTGGTCCATTTCTCCGGCAGAGAGTGACTTCGCCAATAATTCCGCCAGAAACCCTCGCGTATGAGTTGTGTAGTCGATATTGCGGATCGGCTTTCCATCAAGTAACGCTGGGTCTTGTAAATAGGACGTCTTGTTCTCGTTGATGAATACTTCGAGATCGATCTCCAGTTCTTTGCAGTAGGCCAGCAGGTTTCTGTGAGTACTTGGAATACGGGCCGCACCGGCATTGAAGTACATGTGCGGCTCGTCGTCGAATTCACAATATTGGCGGTTGCCAATTTCATCGATCAAGTCACCGTGGCGTACGGTGAAAATTCTGCCACCCGGTCGATGTGAGGATTCCAATATCGTGCACTCGTAGCCAACCTTACTAAGCTCATAGGCAACGGTGAGACCCGACAGACCTGCACCTAGGATAGCAACCTTACGATTCGCCGGATTAGCTGCACGCAGGTCCAAGGTGGCGGCCTGCGCTGTATGCGGGAGCAGGCCCAGTGCCGAGCCAGCTTTAAGCGCTGCCGCGGTCCCGCCGGCGGCTCCTAATAAATTTAGAAACTCTCTACGTGTAACTTGTTTGGACACGCCTACCTCCAGAGATGGTATCGACCTGGACATTGACTTGATGGCCGTCAGATCGGATTAAATAAATAAAGATGTTTGACAATGTAGCAAAGTCATAAAATAGACGTCTTTGTAGCTCAAAACAACGCACCATTTCAGATTGGTGAATGAATGCCACAATACACTCATTACTCGGGGCGTCCAGCGAAAATACGAACCAACCTAAGGCTGCTATGCTCAGTGGAATTCTTACGTATAATCTAGAGAGGCTGATGGAGATTTGGGTCCTTGGTATGTTGGTCGCAGTCCAGATATTGAGATCAGTCTGCAAGCAACTATCAAAGTTGCTCTCTCTATTTACAAAATTGAATATTCCTTGATATCAAAACTGGAAACTCTCATGCCCTTATCTGATTACTACCCTGACCTAATCTGCAATCTCCCGAAGTTCAGCGGCCGATTCGATGCGAGAAAACTGTCCGCTGAGAATTGTGACGTACTATTTGCTACTTATCCTGCTGGTACCGTCATAGAACCGCACAAGCATGATACTGACAATGTTGGCGTGATAACCAAGGGGGAACTGCGGCTAACTATTGATGGTGCGACTGAAACTATTTCTGCTGGTCAGTGGTACCACGTTCCCGCTCAACAAGAACACGGTGCCGAGTTTCGAGAAGATACCTGTGAGATTGAATTTTGGTTCACAGATAATTAGCCTGCTTTTTTAACACTCTCGTGAACCGATGAGCCTCTCAATAGCTACGCGTTAACATCATGAATTGAGAAGCGCTGTAAGCGCAGAACGCAGGGTCGGATACTCCAACTGAATACCAAGCTTGGCTAACTTATCCGACGTCACTGCCGAACTGCCAAGTAGCAGCGCCTCCCCCATTTCGCCGAAAAGCAACTTCACCAGAAAACCCGGCAACGGCATAAAATCTGGCCGGCGCAAGGCTTGTGCAAGCTGTGCACTAAAATCTAGATTGCTAATAGGCTGCGCAGCAACAAGGTTGACCGGGCCACATGCGGGGCTGTCTACTATCAGCTTGTGGATAATAAGCATAACGTCCGTAATGCTAATCCAACTCATACTCTGTTGCCCGTTCCCAATGGGTCCGCCCAAGCCCAGCTTAAACGGAAGCAGTAATTTCTTAAGCACGCCGCCGTCTGGACTCAACACAATCCCGAACCTAAGATGAATAGTATTGATGCCTGCTGCCTCAGCGGGCGCCGTTGCCTCTTCCCAAGCCTGCGCTACTTCTGCCAAAAAATCGCTGCCAAGAGGGCTCTCTTCGTTGGCGCCTGATTCGCCAGTTGCGCCGTAGTAGCCAATCGCCGATGCCGAAAGGAAACTACGAGGTTTGTTATCTGACTCGGCCAGCGCTGTTGCTAAAGCATGCGTTAATTGCTGCCTGCTATCGAGAATTTCGCGTTTTCTACCTTCGCTCCAGCGCTTGTCAGCAATACTGGGGCCTGCCAAATTTATAACCGCCGATAGAGGGATTGACGGATCCAAATGCACTCGCCTCAGATCTGCCTCAAAGTAGAACGGCACGTCAGTGGCATGGCGACTTAACAGATAGACAGTGAAGCCGTATTTCGACAGATGCTCGACCAGTGCGCTACCTATCATTCCTGAGGCGCCGGTAATCAGTATGTTATTGCTTTGGGTTTGTGACATGGCGTTATTTCCTGCTATTCATGGTGCATGCAGCTAGACGTGAAAGGCTTAGTCTACCGCTAATTACCTGCCTAAGAAGCGAGTATCTAAGCCGACCCTTGGGTACAAAGCTTATGTACGCAACGCCTACTAATACGCCAGCGTTGTTTAGCAAGATCATATGATCTTTTAAGGACAGGGACTTTCTCCATGTGTGTTCGCAAAGCGCGAAATCCATTCTTGGATATTCATGCTACTGCCGGTTCAGCAAGGTTATCCAAAAAACCAAATTCAGACGACTGGCGTATACCTGTATTCTTTATGCATCTAAATAACCCGACCTAACTAGTAAAAGCACAATTCATAAAACAGGAAATCAAAAACGTAATGACAGCAGCAATTGTAATAGGAGCCAATAGCAGCATTGCGCAGAGTGTTATCGAGCGACTACTAAGTGATCGAAAGGTCGAACACGTTACCGCGATAAGCAGAAACACAAATCCAGATTTACAGTCAAAATTTGCTTCGAGCCTGCGTTGGATATGCTGCGATTACTCGGAGGTAGCGATAAAGCAAGTCTGCATCAGCCTGCACGCCCAAGAGAAAAATTTCTCTCACGTTTTTATTTGCAATGGCCTGCTCCACTCAGCACAGGTAGCGCCAGAGAAACGCCTCGAAGATATCAACACAGAAAAGCTCCAGACTATCTTTCACGCTAATACCATTGTGCCGATGCTTTGGCTCGCAAATCTCGCCCCGCTACTGAAAAGTGAAATTGATTGCTCGGTTGCCGTATTCAGCGCGCGTGTTGGCAGCATCGAAGATAATTGCTCTGGTGGATGGTATGCCTATCGAGCATCCAAGTCGGCACTGAATATGCTTATAAAAACCGCTAGCATCGAATTCTGGCGCCGCGCACCGAATGTCAAGCTGATTGCCTTTCACCCTGGCACTACAGACACACAACTCTCAAAGCCTTTTCAAACCAATGTTCCAAAAGGGAAGCTATTCACGCCGAAGTTTGTTGCAAGTTCACTACTTGAAATTATGGAAAGCTTAGACAGGGATGGCGGCGCGGAATTTATAGATTGGCAGGGAGAGCCTATTCCTTGGTGACGGAAAGTCTAAGATGCTAATCAGGCTGCACGATACGATAATTTCAGTCATTGTATATGTCACTATTTCTCACTTACCGCTTCACGTATGCTTGCCCCACTCAATGATCCGCCGCCCTCAACAACTCATCACTTTTTGAATGATTACATCCATGAATTAACACGCATCAAGAGCTCCTACCTTCACAATGATTAGTATCGCGCGCGCTGGCCGCATACAGCCCTTCTGCGGAGCAGGCGAAAAAGGCAGTAATTTTTTCCAGAAGCATTGACGAAGTGATGGCATTCTTAATCAATCACTTGGTAGGCCCAAAACCTCACTTGGTATATGGGCGTAGCGCGCAAGACTCGTTCAGCCTCTTACCAGGAACGCTATCTATGGATTCCAATGGAATCTTCAGGCGGCTTGGCAGATAAGAGTGTAGCAATGATGCTCCACCTAGTAGTGATTGAAATGAAATTACACAGATGCTTTAGGGGGCAAGACTCGATCTAGCCTGAGTGCCCCAGTGACCGTCCATCTTCGTGACTATATATAACGATTCATAAGTCGCAAGTACTTCGTTATCGCTATTAAAGCGCTGAAATACTGTGGCGATATGCACCTTCTCCGATGAAACCAAAACCACGTCTCGCGTCAGCCAATGGGAGTGGTCCCACCCAGACCTTGGCAGGGTTTCAAAGGCTCGCGTCTGCGAAAAGTCTTCTGCACTGTCCCAGACAGTGACCGTGCCGCTGGCAAATCGAACATGCGGATAATTTAGAGAAGCAGCCCATGCTTCTGGATCTCGCCCGTTGAAGCCAAGCATGAACGCATCCATCGCCGCCATTGCCGCAGCAACGGCACCTTCTTCCTCCGCAGAAGTTTGTGCAACAGCGCCAATACTGAGAACACTGATTGCAACAAAAATACAAAATTGCTGAACGTAATGATTGAAAATACTAGATAAATGATTCACGAGGCCACCGTCTATTCAATAATGATAAGTCAGAGTAGCAGGGAAAGTAATTGAAGAGAAGATTGCACAGCCTTCTTACAGCTTCGCCTAGGGCGCAGTAATTGCACCTAACCCGCCTTGGTTGGGCAGATGAGTGACCTTCATCCAGAGCAGAGTTTCCTGTTCAACATAGGGCGTGTGCTTGCGCATGTGCGGACTGCGTTCATATGCATCGATGAACTTGCCACTAATGACAAACATTTCCTCACCGCCCATAGGTACATGACTGTGGAATTGTTCTGCCTTGGCCAATGCACGAGCGCGACGGACCCGCCATTCAGTCCTGTGAGTTACTATCAACAACTCCCTCGGCAAAACACTCTTTTGCGAAGAAAGACAGAACGCCGCAGGCAGTACTTTCTGCAGTGACGTTTACCCTGTGCAAACCTGCGACATCGTAGAAATCCTTCAAACGCCTTGGCCGACGCACTCCTTCATCGAGCAAGCGATGATCGTGTCGTTGGTACTTTATCTACCCATCTCATCCACACGAACCTGGGCGAGCAGAACCGCAACCCGTTCGATCTGATTACTGCACTGGGTGCTTGTACTAGAAAGAACACAACTATCTGCTAAGCTAGGCACTCCTCAAAAAAGAGTACCTAGCTTATGTTCGAATCTAAGTCACGACTCTATCTCCTTCTAGCGAGCAGCCTAGTCGCTCTGCTGAACCTCCCCGCGCAGGCTGATGATGCGATTGCGTTGTTAAACAGCAAAATGGTCATTGCGGAAACGCTCACGCAATACCCTTACCGCTGGGATTCCAAAAGCACTCAATCCTTCGCAGAGCTATTTACCGAAGACGCGGTGATGGAGAGATGGCGAAAAGGGGCTTTGATAGAGGGGTCTAGACTGCAGGGAAAGGCGGCCATTTTTGAATACGCCCAAAAGGCCCATACTGGCCGTCTGGCAGACAGGCAAACGCGCCACCATTTCTCTAACTTGGTATTTTTGGAGCTTTCTGACAGAAATGCCGTCACACAGAACATGGCCTTGATTACTCATCAAACTGCAGAAGATGCTGTTGCTCGAGTCTCTAGTTCCGGGATCTATCGAATCAACTGGGAAAAATCTGCTGGCGAGTGGATGATTGCAAAGCGCGTTCTCTTCGTCGATAGCTTTCCCACTAAATAGAGCGCTTAGAAGAACAATGTTAAAAATGTAGGGCCGATGAACTAAAAAGTCACGCTATGGTGGCATACTAATACAGCCGTGCTAAAGCCAATGCAAAAAAAAATTTAATTACGCCCTGTCTACTGTCAATACCACTGCTAAACAATATAGCTAATGCTGCCGAGATTGGCTGGATCAAGGGCGCTTTGAGTCTAGCTAGCTGCGCAGCTTATAACCTGTCTTAAATAGGTAGTAGACCACCCCAAGGCAGACAAACATAAAGACAAGAATGCTAGCCAGACTCAACATCACGCTGACCTCAGAGATCTCGTAGAAGCTCCAACGCAGGCCACTAACCAGATACAACACTGGGTTGAAATGAGAGACCGTCTGCCACGGCTCCGGCAGCATGTCAGTGGAATAGAAACTACCCCCCAGAAACACCAGTGGCGTCACCAGCAACATCGGCACTATTGAGAGCTTCTCGAAATTGTCTGCCCAGATTCCCAAGATGAAACCAAATAGACTGAAGGATATTGCTGTGAGCAGGATAAAAACCATCATCATTATCGGGTGAGCAATCTGCAGGTCGATGAAGAAATTCGCCGTGATCAGGATGATAATGCCTAGTATCACGGCTTTGGAGGCGGCGGCACCGACATAGCCCAACACCACCTCGAGTGTAGATACCGGCGCGGAAAGCATTTCGTAAACCGTACCAACAAACTTCGGGAAATAGATGCCGAACGAGGCATTTGAGATGCTATGAGTCAACAAATTAAGCATGATTAAGCCGGGCACGATGAAGGCACCATAACTAATGCCGCTAACCTGATCAATTCTTGAGCCAATAGCCGCGCCAAAGACGATGAAGTACAAAGATGTGGTGATAACCGGTGCGACAATACTCTGCACCAAAGTGCGCTTGGTCCGCGCCATCTCGAATTTGTAGATCGCCATAATCCCGTAGATATTCATGACGACTCCTCAACTAAATTGACAAAGATTTCTTCCAGGGAGCTCTGCGTCGTGTTCAAGTCACGAAACGCGATACCCGCCAACTTAAGATCATCCATCAACGCGGTGATGCCTGTGCGGTCTCCCTGCGCAGTAAAGGTATAAACTAACTGCATGCCGTTGTCGCTAAGCTCAAGTTTATAATCGGCCATGCTCTGCGGCACCGCACTCAGCTGATCGCAAAGATCGAGGATCAACTGCTTCTTACCAAGCTTCGCCATCAGCTTGTCTTTGTCTTCCATCAGAATGATCTCGCCGTTGTTGATTACTCCAACTCGGTCTGCGATCTCTTCAGCCTCTTCGATATAGTGCGTGGTCAGAATGATCGTCACGCCTTCAGCTTTTAATTCGCGCACGATCTCCCACATGTCTTTCCTAAGATTGACGTCCACACCGGCTGTAGGTTCATCGAGGAATAGTACCGTCGGCTCGTGGGAGAGCGCCTTCGCGATTAACACACGACGCTTCATTCCCCCGGACAGCGTCATAATCATGTCGTCTTTCTTGTCCCACAAAGACAATGAGCGAAGTACTTTCTCGATATACGTTGGACTCGGTGGCTTACCAAACAGGCCGCGACTAAATGCAAGGGTACTGAAAACAGTCTCGAAAGAGTCAGTAGTGAGCTCCTGAGGAACGAGGCCGATGACCGAGCGTGTCTTTCGGAAGTCTTTGATGATGTCGTTGCCATCGACAGTCACTGTCCCGGAGCTCGGATTCACGATGCCGCAGACGACTGAGATAAGAGTTGTCTTACCGGCGCCGTTCGGTCCGAGTAAGGCGACAATCTCTCCTTTGTTAATGTCGAGATTAATATCTTTGAGTGCTTGAAAGCCACCTGAATAGAATTTATTCAAGCCCTTGATGCGCAGAATTGGTTTTTCGTCTGAGTTCATGGGCGAAAGAGTATGAACACAGTCACATTCAAATACAACCAACGTCTAGGGTGGGTTCTATCCGGTGGCGCTGCCACCTATGCTTGGGCCATGTCTGAGGACCTCCACGTACAGATTGAGCTAGCGATTCTCTGGGTCGCTGCGATTGCCGCTGCGTTTCTTGCTTCTATTTAAGCTAGGTGCCAGTCAATGTATGGCGAGATCGGGCATTCGCGTGGTACTTTACCTGCCTGTCGTATTT
>Ga0307994_1000501_pt1 | contig 27421 bp, 27 predicted proteins | sample EllFjometagen261_FD_203171 | JGI IMG/M metagenome (GOLD analysis project Ga0307994, IMG submission 203171) | Marine microbial communities from Ellis Fjord, Antarctic Ocean - #261 | ecosystem: Environmental > Aquatic > Marine > Unclassified | place: Southern Ocean | collected 2014-11-02 | reverse complement strand
GTTGCAGTCTGCTCAACTTCGACCCCGAACTTCTCCAACGTGCGATCCATCAGTGGGAAGTGATGCTGCACCGAGTGTTCGACACTGACGTCGCCGCCGGTCATGGCACCAATCGCCAAGAACGTGAAGATCTCGTGATGGTCGTCGCTGACGTGTACATCGGCGCCTGTCAGCGCTGGCACACCTTCGACCTTAAGAACTGACGTGCCGATGCCGTCGATCTTTGCACCCATTTCAATCAGCACAGTGCACAGGTCTTGCACGTGGGGTTCACTGGCGGCATTGACCAGGGTCGAGGTGCCTTTGGCTAGTGCTGCACACATAACGAAGTGTTCAGTCGTAGTGACCGAGGCGTAGTCGAGCCAGTGTTCGTTCGCCGAGAAACTCCCGGGCAATCGGATCTCGCGCCGGTCTCCCCATTCGATGGCGGCACCAAAGCCTTCGAGGATATCGAGGTGCGGGTCGACCTCTCGCGCCCCAAGTGAGCAGCCCGTAGCGTCGTCGGTGACATTAAGCGTGCCGACTCTCGCAAGCAACGGCCCAAAGAGCATGACGGAACTGCGCATGCCAGGTGGCAACGAGTCGATCACGGTCCGTGAGTTCAGATCAGCGCCGCCATGGTTGATCGCTATGGTCTTGGCGCCGCGATCCCATTCAACCTGTGACCCCAACGTCTCGAAGAAGTCAACGATCTTGTTTACGTCGGTGATGTCCGGCACGTTGCGCACCATCATCGTCTCATCGGTCAGCAATGTCGCGCACAACATCGGCAACACGGCGTTCTTGTTGCCCGACGGAGTGATGGAACCTGACAGCGACTTTCCGCCTCGTACCAGCAGACTCTCGCTCATGACAGAGCCTCGGCTTTCTCGGGTCGGTTCACCGACCAAGCATAGAACTCGCGGCAGGGTCGGCGGTGGCCTAAGGGACCGTTCCCTAGTGGTTCCCTTCAGGCCCGAATACTGGCCGGTAGGATCGCGGCGAACGTTATGGCACGTGTGGTCAATCAACACCTGGTCGACCAGGAAGTCCTTCAACAGCTCCAGACCCCGCGGGTCGACTGGCTTGTTGAAGAGACCCCTGCCGCTGGAGGCTTCGGTTTCTCCGAGGGTCCATTCACCCATTGGCACCGCACGATCGACGTTGTGCAACGGTCTTCGGTCGACGCCGATGAGCTTTATAGCGTCACTGAGACGATCGATTACACGCTGGCGCTGCCTATCTGGAGGTATGCAGCCTCACCTCTGATCAGCTGGCAGTTACGACGCCCACAACGAGTCGATGCACCTTTTTGGGCGCCGCCGGAACGATTTGACACCAAAGGGGCTCAGGCGTTCGCTTTACTGATCTTTGCCGCTCTTGCTGCGGCATACCTGGGCACCTTGTTATCGCAGACGATCACGTTCGTAGCCGAAGAGTTCGACAAGGGGACGTCGACCCAGGGGTGGGTCACCAGCATGACCCGAGGTGGTGCATTGTTGGCGCTGCTCGTAGTGCGCGAGGCCGACCGCGTCGGTCGACGTCGCATGCTCCTGCTTGCCGGAACGTTGTCGACCTTATTCGCAGTCGTCGCCGCTGTGTCTCCGAACATCTGGTTCTTCGGCGGCACCCAGACACTCTCCCGGGGCTTCGCAACCGGGTTCGGCATCCTGATCGGTGTCATCGCCGCCGAAGAATCACCTGCCGGTTCACGGGCATGGATTACCTCGGTGCTCGTCCTGTTCGCTGGCCTGGGTTCCGGAATGGTGTTGTGGTTGCTACCACTCGCTGGGACCGCGCCTGGGGCTTGGAGGCTCATATTCCTGGCTGCGGTCCTTATCTTCCCGGTGCTGTTTGGTTTATCGAAACGTCTCGAAGAGTCACGGCGATTCCAGGCTCACATCGAGCGCAAGGACGCGCCCGCTGCGATCACCTCGACCATGAAGCGGCGCTTCGTTATGTTGGCAACTGTTGGTGTCGCTCTCTCTATGTTTTCGGCGCCAGCGTCGAACTTTCAGAACGAGTACCTACGCGAAACCCGGGGCTTCTCGGCAACTCGAATCAGCTTGTACTCCGCCATCGTGAATACACCAATCGGGATCGGTGTCGCTATCGCTGGCCCCCAGGCAGACCGCCGGGGTCGACGACTCGTTGGCATTATTGGGATCATCGGCGGCATTGGTTTCGCCGTTGTGCGTTTCGGATTCGGCGGCCCCATCATGTGGATCGCCGGGTCGCTTGGCACCATCGTGGGCGCGGCAACAATCCCCGCACTTGGCGTCTACGGCCCCGAACTCTTCCCGACCTCACGACGCGGGCTAGCAAACGGTCTGCTCACCGTTGTCGCTGTGGTCGGAAGTGTCGTCGGCCTGGTGTTTGTCGGGTACGCAACCGAAAACTGGAATTGGAGCTTCGCCAAGGCGTTCGCTGTGCTTGCGATCGTGCCATTGTTGGCCGTCTTCGTCGTCGCTCGTTACCCCGAGACATCGCGACGCGAGCTCGAAGAACTCAACCCGGAAGACGGGTAGTCCGCCTTTCAGCTCGTGCCTCGCCGAAACGCTGCTCTAGAAGCGGGGGCGGCCGGAAGCTTCGATCGTCAGCGTGCCTTCGACGAAGACATCCTTGCCGTTCATGTGGGCGACGCGTTCCTGCCATGTCTCGGTCAGTTCAGGAGTCGCAGCGCCTGCCGATTCGGCATCGGTTAGCACGGCTGCTTGTAGTAGGTCCGTGGCCGCAGACCGGGCCTTGTCCACCGACCCGAACGTCGGCTGGTCATCGAGATGCACACGGAATTGGCCTCGAGTCGGCTGGGTAATCGTCGCGCTACGACGCACCCGCACCTGCCCCACAACAGCGCCAACAGCGTTGGCGACATCCGCGTGGTTAGGCACGACCGCTGTCGTCCCGGCGTGAGCTGCGACGGCCGGGTAGTACGCACCAGCTGCCGCCCCGATCGCTGTTAATGGCGAGGTCAGCGAGACCTGCACCGACGCCGCTTTGCGGTGACCAGCCAGGGATGCAGCAAGAAGGCCGTCGCCGCCAAAATGGTCGACATTGTCTGCGTCGAGGGCAACCCGCAAAACGAAGTCAGCTGAACGCCGAATCAACGTGTCGATCACAGACTGGGCCAACACGATTGGGTTGGCGGCCTCGACGCCCCCGGTCGGGTTCGTCTGCCGCGCCAGGATTGTGGCGACCTTACGAGCCGCCTCGATATCGACATCAGGAACAAGATTTACGATCGCGCTAGCATCGGTCGGTGTCATCGTCGCGACACGAATGAGACCGCGCGTCTGGAGCCGAACCGCTGCACGCTGTTCCATCGCCGATGTCATGACCTCACTGACCGGCGCCGGTCCGGCTGCGAGACGGGCGAGCACGAGAGCCTCGCGATGATCAGCAAGCTCAGTACCAGCTGGAGCCGTGGACACCAGAAAACGGCCGTGACTCGTTAACGCCATCGGAGCGGCAAGCTGCCGATCCAAGACGGCATGGACCAACGGGTAGTCGATAGCAAGACGACTCATCGGAATTGCTCGCTCGGGGCCAAGCACAACGGGGCCTTGAGCGTCGGCGGTGTCGATGCGAACCTCGCTGTCACCACCTAGTCCAACCGTGGCCATGTCGACCGCTTCGACCATCGTGCGATGGCTGCCCACCACCGCGCCCCCATCGGTGATCGATGGACGGCCGTCAACGATCACAGCAACATCGGTGGTCGTGCCGCCAATGTCGACTACCAAGCCGTCATGTAGGTCGGCAAGGTGCAACGCCCCGATCACGCTGGCCGCCGGGCCTGACAAGATAGTTTCGATCGGACGGGCTCCAACAAAGGCCGCCGACACCAGCGACCCGTCGCCTCGTACAACCATAAGTGGCGCCTTGATATTGTTGTCGGCTAGCACCGTGGTAACGGCCTTGTTAAGACGATCGATCGTGCCAAGCAGACGTGCGTTGAGTGCGGCCGTGAGCGCCCGGCGAGGCCCGTCGAGTTTCGCACTGAGTTCGTGGCTTGCGGTCACGGGTAAGCCTGTCACCGACCGAATCAGTTCGGCTGCTGCCTGTTCGTGGCCCGGGTTGCGCACGCTGAACTGAGCAGCAACGGCGAAGGCAGACACATGATCGGCTAACTCCAAGGCCCGCTGCTCGATGGCGCTCACGTCAAGAGGTGACCGTTCGTTGCCGTGGGCGTCATGGCCGCCGTCTAGGGATACGACAAGCGCTGGGGCAACCGCAGCGCCAAGCCCGGTTCGTTCGAGTTCAGCGGGAGAGAAACCAAAGGTGAACAAACCAGCAGGCTCACCGTGTCCCTCGACGAGTGCGTTGGTCGCCAGCGTCGTCGAGACCGAGACCAGCGCAATGCTGGCAGCACGTTCAGGACCAATCTCGACAAGAACCTTTCGTACGGCGCCGGCCACACCGATAGCCAGATCATGATGGCTCGTTGGGGCCTTGGCCCACGCAACAATCGAGCTGGCATGGTCGTCGTCGACAACGACAGCGTCGGTGAACGTCCCGCCAGTATCGATTCCCAGCATCAGCGCCATCAGCAGCACCCCGTAGTACTAAGGACCATGGTGTGAACGGTCAAGCGAGCAGAATACGTCGAGCTTCGGTCAGCTCGGCAATGCGGTGGGCAGCGTCGTCGGTATCGCCGCCCACGTCTGGGTGGGCTTCTCGCAGCGCATTGCGGAAAGTCTTGCGAAGCGTGTCTGAGTCTGGCACATCGGCCTCCGCGTTGAAACCCAAGACTTCGAGGGCCCAGGCGACCGGGTCGGCCTGACTTGAGGACGATAATGCGTACCGTTCGAACCGGCTACTCAAATGGCTGAGCAGGACATCGTCGCTGTCGGCATCGCCCTGCCAGCCAATTGCTCGGCGGATGACTTTCATAATGTCGGTGCGAGGGCCAGGATCAAGCGTGCCTGCCGAATAGACCGCAGCAAGCACGTACTGCGGAGGCGCGTCGTGTTGCGATTCGAAGTTCAGGTGCAACTTGTTGTTTGGCAAACGCTCCAATTGATGGACCGACCGGGTCAGACCGATCCGGTCCTTCTGCAGCCGATGTCGCAGCCGAGGTTGGGGAATCCGTTGACCTTGCTCGACCTGATAGCTCAGGATCTCGAGCTCTTCCAGAAGTTCAGGGTCGAGCCTTTGGCTGTACTTGGCCACAATCGCGCCAAGAAGCAGCCCACCCAAGCCTGGAGAGTCTTCAACCGGCAGGATCGTTCGGCCAATAGCAACGCGACGCGTTGGAGCAATCGGACGCGAGTGATACACCTCAAGTTCGGCCAACATCACAACGCCGCAGGTTAGTGGTGCGCCATCGAAACGATGGAGTCAGACCAGTCTGCGCATGAAATCATGCAACTCGATCGCCATCTCTTCGATACTGGCGTCGCCTGAGTCGTCGTCACCGGATAGCGCATCGCTGAGATCGACGGACTGATCAACGACCGAACCCCATATGTCGGCACCCAAACCGTAAGGAAGCGTCATCTGCTCGACGGTCGACGCGGTCTCGACAAGGGCCACGACGCCTTTGGCATCGTTCGGGTTCTTGCGCAGACGTCCAGCGGCGACGAAGAGATCTGACATCACGTTGACTGGATCGACACCGGCCACGCCGGGGCCGAACTCACGCTCGTCGGCGTCTGCCTCGTCGAGCCCAGCGAAGACCTCGTCGATCTTCTCTTCGTCCTTCTCGTAGACGAACAGGTCCCCGTGTTTGTCGAACGCATGGGACAGGCCGTTCTCGCTCAGGCGGCGCAGCAGCCGAGCGTGCTGATCGTCATTGAGCTCGCCGAGTTCGTAGACCATCGTCGGCTGAGATAGGTCCAAGGTTGGCATCGCGACGATTTCTGCCTGGGCGACAGCTTCGTCGACTGCTTCCTCGTCGGCTTCTTTGATGATCAGTGTGGCCCCTTGCCACGCGTGGTCAATCTCGCTGCGGGTAAGCATGCCGTCGAGCGTCGATCGGCCTTGCCCTGTCCATTCATGGAACTCATACGCGAGCTGGTCGTCGTCGACATCACCAACGGACGACACATCAGTAGGTGCATCGGTGGTCGTCGGAACACCGCACTCGGCGCACTCGGTGACTTCCTCGTCGTATTCGTTGCCGCACTGGAAGCACCAAACGAGGCCGTCGTTGTCATTTGTCGTCGAAGTCACGTCGTAATCATGACCACAGAATAGTTCAAGGGCAACCTTCTCGTGATCAGCAGCCCGATTGTGGTGCTCACCCTGAGGCTGTCAATTAGTGTTTGTCGCAACGTCAACGTGCGGAGCACACATGAGTGATACCCCAGACAGAAACCTCGCCCTCGAACTGGTGCGGGTAACGGAGAGCGCCGCACTCGCCGCTAGCCGGTGGATGGGACGGGGAGACAAGGAAGGCGCGGACGATGCCGCCGTCGAGGCGATGCGCCTGATGCTAAGCAGCGTCTCGATGGACGGCACAGTAATCATCGGCGAGGGCGAAAAAGACGAAGCGCCCATGTTGTACAACGGCGAACGACTCGGAAACGGCACCGGCCCTAGCGTCGATGTCGCCGTTGATCCAATCGACGGCACCACCCTGACGGCCTATGGGCGTGGCGATGCGCTTGCCGTCATCGCAGTCTCCGACGCTGGCACCATGTTTGACCCCGGCCCATTTGTGTATATGGAGAAGATCGCCGTTGGGCCCGAATGTGCTGGCGCCATCGACCTGAACGCCAGCGTGACGGAGAACTTGCACCGCATCGCTGGAGCCAAGCGCGAACGTATCCGTGATCTGACTGCCGTGGTACTGGACCGGCCGCGTCACGAAGCACTCATCGCTGAAATTCGCGAAGCCGGAGCCCGCATTCGACTGATTCCCGATGGTGACGTTGCTGGCGCGATCGCAACCGCCTGGCCCGATACCGCGGTCGACGTGCTCATCGGTATTGGCGGCACACCCGAAGGTGTCATCACCGCGGCCGCACTAAAATGTATGGGAGGCGAAATCCAGGGCCGAGTGTGGGCTCGTGATGAGACCGAACGGGCAGCTGCGGCCGAACTCGGGTACGACCTCGAAAAGGTCCTACACACCGACGATCTCGTGTCGGGCGACAACTGCTTCTTCGCAGCAACAGGGATCACCGAGGGTGACTTGCTCAAGGGCGTACGGTTCAACGCAAATGGCGCCACAACGCAGTCCCTCGTCATGCGCTCCAAGTCCGGGACCGTGCGCCAAATCAACGCATCGCACCGGTTAGAGAAGCTCGACGAGTTCTCCGCCATCGACTACAGCTGACGAGCAATCCAGAGTAGTGGGCTCGGTATGAGCCCCGCTATCTCTGATAGCGGCAGCAGCTTGCCACATGTACGAGGTACATGTGGCAAGTGAGCTCGGACAGGATGAGGAGCGCAGCGACGAATCCGGGCTACCCCTAGTCAAACTTTGGGCCACCCGCCTGGTCCGCGCACGACGTCTCGGGTGCAGACGCCGGGTCCATCAGGAACTCCAGCCTTATGGCGCTTGGGCACGAGGTTGCCATGCCATGTCCGTGGTTGGGCATCTCGACGTACACCGAGTTTGGCAATGAGTCGGAGACTTGTTGAGACCACGACGGCGGCGTAATTGGGTCGAACGCTCCGGCGAACACGAGTGTGCGGATCGGGCTTATCAGCGGATCGTTCTCTAGGGCTGGTGCAGGGGTTACATCAAAGATGTCGCAGTACGTTTCGACACCATCGCTGCTGAGCGCACCGGCGACAGCAGTTCCGAACTGAGCCTCGAGGTCCAAGAGAAGCTCATCATCGATGGACTCGTCGTAGAACGGGAACTCCTCGCGGCACCACGTCGTGTAATACAGCCCGAGTGACAGGTCGAAGGTGGCGGGATCTCGGCGACTCACAAATGTTGCGACCATCTCTTGAAGTCCACCAGAGTTCGCTCGCGTGATCTGGCGGGGCAATGCCCGTAGCGAGTGTGTGCTGTAGAGCTGGGTGAAGACGAGATCGATGAGTTGTTCACCGTCGACACGAAAGGGAAACTGCTGCCCGCTGGCCGGTCTGGTTGCGGTTACCACCACAGGGGTCTCATTCAGCTTGAGCACGAGCTCAGACAGTGTGCTCATGAAGTCGCCATGATCGGACGCGCACGCGGTGTTATCGCACGCTTGGTCGAGCGCCTTGATGGCCCGCATGCCGTTCTCGGGAATGGTGGCAAAGAAGTCAACCTCGAACGGCACTACCGAATCAAGCACCGCAGCTCGGATTCCGTCCGGATGGTCCCGCATGATGGTCAGACCCAATCGAGTGCCGTAGCTGATCCCCCAGATCGACCACTCGTCGTAGCCGAACAGCTGCCTTAACAGCTCGAAGTCCACGGCGGACGACCGGGTATTGAATTGGTTGAAATCGATACCTTCGCCGGCGAGCCGTTGGCCACAGTCGGCGTACCCAGCCTTCAGCAGCGCGTCGCCATCAGATATTCGAACTGCAGGGTCATCGCTGTACTGGGCTTCCCACAACACATCGAGCTCGGGGCAATTCAGCTTTGGCGTCGAGTATCCGGTGCCGCGTTGATCAACGAAGAGGAGATCGTGGGCTGCCCCTACAAAGCTGCCGGCCTGGGTGACGCTGCCGACCCCAGGGCCACCCTGCAGAAAGACCACGGGCCCCACATTGTTCGGATCACCATTGTCGACCAGCGCAACCATGATCTCCACGGTCGCACCAGGCGTGTGTGCATCGACATCTCGTGGAAGTGTCGCAATCGAGCACGACACACGGTCGGCACGAACATCTTCAGGACACTCGGTTCCGCGTAGCGACGACATCATCAGCAGATCTGCGACCGTGGCCACCGGCCTCGGCTCTGGTGTCAGCGAGGGTTGAGACGCCACGCCGGTCCCTTGGACTGGCAGCGACGTGGTTGGCTCCGTTCCAGGGTTTTGTGTCGGCGACGGAACAACAGCCGGCACCGTTGAGGTGACAGCGGTGACTATCGGCGCAACATCATCACCGGCACGAGCCACGGGCGTAGACCGACACCCAACAGAAATCACCGCGAATAGGACGAGCACCATCCCGAGATCCCGCCGCCTCGCGTGGCGCTGGGTCGTCAATAGTCGAGGGTCTCGAACCGGTACCACGCAGCGCCGCTGACGCCGTCTCCAGAGACCTTTGCTTTCTTGGCCACCGTGCCGACAAAGTCATGATGGGTCTGCAGCCGAGCCCACATGGCTGGCAGTTGGGCGGCACGGCCCACTGGTGATGTGACCAGCACGCCATGGCGACCAACCTCGAGCATCTGGTTGAGCTCGTCCCACGTCTGGGGGAAGATCCGCTCGATAGGTGAGACGATCGAAATCGTCATCTCCAGGTCCGCTAGTTCGGCGGGCTGAATCGATGGAAGCCGAGGGTCAGCGCACGCTGCTGCGGCATTGCGTACGACGGACCCAGCGAGAGCTCGATCAGCCTCGATCGTGCCGGCTGAGCCTCGGGTCTGGCCGTTGTGTCGAAGCGTCACCACCGATGCACGTCGCTCTGCCAGCGCTGGTGGGACTCGACCCATATCGCTACCTTCGACTCGACCGCCAAGCACCGTCAGTTCGACTGCGGCACGAGCAAGCGCACGCAGATGGTCTGCATCGGCACCGGCAAGTGTCATGTCGGTCGATTCCCACGCAGCTAACGCAGCAACGTCGAAGACGTCATCGCCTCCATAGGGATCTGCGATGGTGTCACAGGCCAGTTCGAGCAGGCCCATAGACCTGCGACCAACGATCGTCATAGCCGCAGCCAGCGACCGCGGCGCCGACACATTGGTGCGACCGAGCAAGGCCATGTCATTGCGAAGCAGCGCACTGCGTATTGCTTTTCCTTGTTCACTCACCTGCTCAGGGTCGGTCCCCGAGCCGAATGATGCACTGACCAGTAGCAGTGTGTCGCGAGCCCCCCACAACCGTTCGAGGACGTCGACCACTTCCGCGACGGTTACATCGCCCACAAGCATCGGAACGATTTTCACGGCGCCCAGTAGCCGTTGAATCGGCGGCAGGTGGACTTCGATCGAGGTGTCCTTCTCAAAGGGACGGTCATTGATAACGACACTCGGATGGCCCTGGAGACTGTCAATGGCAGCGCGGTCCGTCAACAAGTCGCCAAGAGGGGTCCGGAATGCGATGGCGCGAGGCACAGCAATTCCTTGGATCTCGCGGCCGCCGATGCCTGGTTGGTAGTCGCTGATAACGACCACCCGTTGCACGTGGTCCCGTTCACTTTCGAGCATGATCATGCCGTTTCCAGCGACATGGGGCGCCGCAGCGAGACCATGGTTCGGAACGATCATCAGCTTGGGGCTGGTGAACTCGCTGTGTGCGCTGTTGATTGCTGCATCGATCTCGGTACGCAGCTCTTGGGAGTCTGAGGCATACAGGCTTCCGGCTGCAACGGGTTCTCGGACACCTGTCGACATCACAGCAGCGTAGGTGAGCTTGGCCCTATCGGCGCCGCATGGTCGGCCGAACCTGCATTTGTACGTGCGGCGCGACACAATGGCGTCATGAGTACTGCAGAGCACGCGAGGTCGTTCGACCTGTCGAAATACCGGGTCGAGCCAGGTAGTACCGTTGATCTATCGTCGTGGAAGACCGACGAGAACGAGGGGCTCGACAAGAAGCTCGGTAGCAAGGTCACCAAGGGTCTCAACGAGCGCCTGGAGCACGCTCAAGAGTTACTCTGGGCCGAAGACAAGCACAAGGTGCTACTGGTCCTTCAGGCCACCGACACAGGCGGCAAGGACGGCACCATCCGCCACGTGTTCGATGGCGTTAACCCCCAGGGCGTGCGCGTTGCTTCGTTCAAGAAGCCAACCGACGACGAACTTGCGCACGACTACTTGTGGAGGGTGCATCGCCATGTGCCGTCAAGTGGTGAGATGGTGATCTTTAACCGCAGCCATTACGAAGACGTACTTGTCGTTCGGGTCCATGGTTGGGTCAGCGAAGAGAAAGTTCACCAACGCTTCCACCACATCCGCGAATTCGAACGGCTGCTCGCCGACGAGGGCACCACAATTGCCAAGTTCTATCTGCATATCTCCAAGGACGAGCAGAAGGAACGGCTGCAATCCAGGCTCGATGAGCCCGAGAAGAACTGGAAGTTCTCAACCGGCGATCTCGAAGAACGCAAGCTCTGGGACGACTACCAGAACGCCTTCGCCGACATGCTTGGCCAGACCAGCACCGACTACGCGCCTTGGTACGTGATCCCAGCAGACCACAAGTGGTTTCGCAACCTGCTGATCTCGCGCATCGTGGTCGAGACCCTCGAAGGCCTCGAAATGGCCTATCCCCCACCAGAAGACGGCCTCGTCGACATCACCATCGACTAACCCATAGCTGCGATGCGATGAGTCGCGCTGGTCAGCGTATTCACACTCGTTGCTCTCGTTTGAGGACTCCCCAACCGCCGAATAGTTCGGCCCAGGATGTAGACCGCGTTGCACCTATTCGTGGATCAGGATCCAAACTTTTGTCAAGCGCGGGGCCACGCTATAGCTGTTGGGCTCAGCCGAAGATGGCCGAAATTCGATTCATGACCTCGGGCGTCATGCTCGGGATTAGATCGGCTGCTTCCATGTTGTGATGAACCTGTTCGACGCGGCTTGCGCCGGTGATGACCGAGGAGACTCGTGGATTCGCAGCGCACCAGGCAATGGACAATTGGGCAAGCGACGCGCCTAGCTCGTCTGCGATCAGGCCCAGTTCACGAACCTTGGCCAACGCCTGCTCATCTGTCAGCCGATCTTGCAGCCAGCTGTAGTCCGGGAGCGAACCACGGCTTCCCTCAGGAATACCATCGTTGTACTTCCCGGTGAGCAGGCCCGACGCCAGTGGGCTCCAGGTGGTCAAGCCCATGCCATGGGAGTCATAGATGTCGGCGTAGTCGATCTCGACCTTGTCCCGTTCGAACAGGTTGTATTGCGGCTGCTCCATGACGGGTGCACGCAGGTTCAGCCGTGCAGCAACTTCGCAAGCTTGCTTGTACTCGGCGCCGGTCCATTCGGACGTGCCCCAGTAGTGCGCCTTGCCCTGAGCGATTATGTCGCTCATCGCCCACACGACTTCTTCCATTGGCGTCTCAGGGTCAGAACGGTGGCAGAAGAGGAGATCAACATGATCGAGGCCAAGACGTTCGAGCGAACTATCGATACCTTCCATCAGGTACTTGCGATTCAGCGTGTTTTTCGTGTTGGGGCCATCGGTGATGCCCCAGTAGAGCTTGGTCGAGATGGTGTACGTTTTGCGGTCAAGGCCCATACGACGAAGGACTTCGCCCATGATGACTTCGGATTGGCCTCCGGCGTATGCCTCGGCATTGTCGAAGAATGTGACACCGGCATCCCACGCGGCCTGCATGCTCTCGGTGGCCTTGTCGATATCGAGCTGATCGCCAAAGGTCACCCAGCTACCGAATGACAGCACGCTGACCTTGATGCCAGATTTTCCGAGTCGTCTATGTTCCATGGCACCAGTACACCGTCACTTCGTTGCGAAGCCACCTGATAGTTACCAGTTTTGTTGGACGAGAGATGAAGCTGATGTGGCGTCGTCCCAATCTGGGACCTGGCGGGATTTCGGCGCGCCTGGACCGCAACCTGCATCTGGCACACTGACCATTCATGGGTCTGAGTCGCATCCTCCTTATTCTCGCGGTCAGCGCTGCGGTCGTTCCGTTGGCGGCCAACCGATTTCGTCCACCGTCATCGATCCGTGAAATGGAGAAGGCGTTCGTTGTCGGCGTGGCCACGCTCGGCGCCGGGACCTTGCTCGTCAGCCAGATCCATCCCCTCGGCCTGTTCGGGTACCTCCATCTGCTGTACCTGTTGGCTGTTGTTAGTGTCCCTATCCTTTTGGGTGGCTGGTACGTTGCCGCCTTCTTCCGGCTGCGCCAGACGCGGCTACTTCGGCTCGGCGGTGGCCTCGCTGTCGTCATTGTGTTACTCGGCGTCTGGGGCACACACATCGAACCGAACTGGCTAGCCGTTGACGTCGTGGCCGTCTCGGCCTCAGTCCAACAGCCGATTCGTATCGGGGTCCTTTCCGATCTTCAGACGCCGAACGTCGGGAAGCACGAATGGAACGCCGTCAACGCCTTGATAGAGGCGCAACCCGACCTTGTTCTTGTCCCTGGCGACTTCTTCCAAGGAGATCCCGTTGAGATTGAGGCAGAGTTCCCCGCGTTCGTCGAGCTGCTGAGCGCACTCGTCGACGCTGTCGGCGTCGTGGCGGTCGTGTCCGGCGATAGCGATCGTCCGGCAGAACTCATTCGTATGGTCGAGGCCGCTGGCGCACTGTATGTCGATAACCAGGTCGCCGATCTGGCCATCAAGGGGCAACAGATCCGCTTGGCTGGCGTCACTGTCTTGGCCGTAACCAGCAGGCTCGACACCCTCGCAGAACTCAGCCGGCCAAGCGATGCACTGACCATTCTGCTCTCACACCGCCCTGATGTTGTCTTCGAACTTCCACTTGGTAGCGACGTCAACCTGATCGTCAGCGGGCACACCCACGGCGGGCAATTGTCGCTTCCATTTATTGGTCCCCCTGTCGCGTTCAGCGATATACCCAGGGACCTGGCTGCCGGCGGCATTGGCCTGGTCGAGAACTACCCGATATACGTCTCCGCCGGTGTCGGCCTAGAGCGAAGCGAGGCACCCCAGGTTCGATTCGGGGTGCGACCCAGCATCGGCATCATCGATGTGGTCCCCGAATCCGTCGGCTGACGGCTCACAGAGAAAAGACAACAGAGCGACAGAACCTGATCTGCGGGAAATGCCCTGAACGATCGGCGTGGCAATCACAAAGGCACCGACGCCTACAAAGACCCCCCATGGGCACGTGGGACGCAGATTCCGCATCGCAGCCCGCACAGAACGGCCGACGCCGCACAAAACGTAAGCAGGCCCGGGGCGAACCCCGGACCTGCTCAGTTTTGATCTGTTTCACATTCTTACCTCCCCAAGGAAAGCAAGATGTCAGTCGAAGCGACGCAGGAGCGGGGCGCTAACGAGGGATGAACCGCTGCAGCAAGTGCAACGCCATATCCACACGACAGCGGCCGAACGGAGTGGTTAAACGGAAGCCTTCTTGGAGACTTCGAGGCGGATCTGAGCTCGGCGGAGCGCAGATGCAGCGTCGACATCTTCCTTGTTGGCAGCAAGAGCCTCTTCAGCCCTGCCTTGGGCAATCTCGGCACGGGCCGGATCAATATCGGCCGCGGCTTCGGCGACATCGCTCAGGATCGTGCAGTGATTATTAGCGATTTCGACAAAACCACGATGCACTGCAAACGAGTGCAACGTCGAGCCGTCGATGTCATAGATGCGAGCCTCAGCGACCTGCAATACGCCCACAAACGGGACATGGCCAGGCATGAAACCGATCTCGCCGTCGCTTGTACGCACGATGATCTCTTTCGCTTCTGCGGTAAAGATAATGCGTTCAGGCGAGACGAACTCGACGTGGATCGACACAGCAGACTCCTATCAGGCGCTTGCAGCCAGTTCGGCTGCCTTGCGCTCGACGTCTTCGGCGCCACCAACCATATAGAACGCCTGCTCTGGCAGGTGATCCATGTCGCCGTTGACGAGTGCTTCGAACGAGTCGATGGTCTCGGCGACACCGGTGAAGATTCCCTCTTGACCGGTGAAGATCTCGGCCACGAACATTGGCTGTGACAGAAAGCGTTGCACCTTACGGGCACGGTCAACCGTGACACGGTCCTCTTCAGAGAGTTCATCAAGACCGAGAATGGCGATGATGTCCTGAAGCTCCTTGTAGCGCTGCAGGATTTCCTGCACACGACGGGCCACGTTGTAGTGGCGCAGCCCAACAACGTTGGGGTCAAGGATGGTCGAGGTTGATGACAGCGGATCCACCGCTGGGTAGATACCAAGCGAGGCGATGTCACGGCTCAGCTCGGTGGTGCCATCGAAGTGGGTGAACGAGGTGAACGGCGCAGGATCGGTGTAGTCATCGGCTGGCACGTATACGGCCTGTAGTGACGTAATCGACTTGCCTCGGGTCGAGGTAATGCGCTCTTGCAGCTGGCCCATTTCATCAGCAAGTGTTGGCTGATAGCCCACCGCTGATGGCATACGGCCAAGAAGTGTTGATACTTCGGAACCGGCCTGAACGAAGCGGAAGATGTTGTCGATAAACAACAACACGTCCTGGTTCTGCACATCGCGGAAGTACTCGGCCATGGTTACCCCGGCCAGGGCGACTCGCAAGCGCACACCAGGTGGTTCATCCATCTGGCCAAACACCAAGGCTGCTTTGGAAAGTACGGTTGCGGCGTCTTCGCCGGCACCCATCTTCGTTTCGCCCATTTCGATGAACAGGTCGGTTCCCTCACGGGTTCGCTCGCCGACACCGGCGAACACCGACACGCCACCGTGGTTCGAAGCCACACGGGTGATCATCTCTTGGATAAGCACGGTCTTGCCTACACCAGCACCACCGAAGAGGCCGATCTTGCCGCCCTCTTTGTACGGGGTGAGCAGGTCGATGACCTTTACGCCGGTCTCGAACATGTTCGACGATGGCTCGAGCGAATCGAACGACGGCGGAGGACGGTGGATCTCCCACCGCTCAGTGACGTCGACCTCGGACGGATCCACATCGAGGGGTTCGCCGATCACGTTCCAGATGTGACCCAGGGTTACGTCGCCTACCGGCACCATGATGCCGGCGCCGGTATTGCGTACCTCGGTACCACGCTGCAGGCCATCAGTCGGCTTGAGCGCAATAGCTCGCACTCGGCTGTCGCCAAGCTGCTGCGCGACCTCTGCCATGATGGTCGTCGTCTCGCCGTCGATGACGACATCGAACGCGATCGCAGTGTTGATCTCGGGCAGAGAACCCTGAGGGAACTCTGCGTCGATCACCGGACCGGCGATCGAAATGATTTTGCCGCTCTTGAGTGTGGCGGGTGCTTCAGTGACAGTCATGTGTGAGGTTCCTAAGTGGCGGAGACTAGTGCTCGTTAGTTCGTCTGCTGGAGAATTTGGGCGACTTGATCGTTCTTGTCGTCGTCGCCGCCGCCGAGTGCTTCGGCGCCGCCCACGATTTCCATGATCTCGGTCGTAATGGCTGCTTGGCGTGCGCTGCTGAGGCGGCGGCTGAGCCTGGTGATGAGGTCTTCTGCGTTGTCGGTTGCGGCCTTCATGGCTCGCTGACGATTCGCATGCTCAGAAGCTGACGCATCGAGCAAGGCTGAGTACAAGCGGCTCTCGACATAGCGAGGAAGCAGCGATTCGAGCACACCGTCGGCTGACGGTTCGAACTCGAACTGTGCGGTGAGCTCGCCACCGGTGCCGACTTCGGCGATGGTCTCGACTGACTCGAGCGGCAAGAATTGTCGCACGGCCAGTTTCTGGGTACCGATACTTACGAACTCGGTGAAGATCAAGATGACCTGATCGATGTCGCCGTCAATGAACTGCTCGCTCACGTGCTCGGCAACCTCGCGGGCTGAGTCGTAGTGAGGCGTGTCGGTGATGCCTTCGTAGAAGGCATCGACGACGTAGTTGCGGAACGCGAAGTAGTCACGTGCCTTCTTGCCGATCAGGATCAGCGAGTAATCGATGCCCTCGGCGCTACGAGCCATGAGTTCACGCTCTGCTGCGCGAATCACCGTTGAGTTGTAGGGACCAGCCAGTCCACGATCACCAGCGATGACCACATAGGCGACTTTGCGAATCTCTTCTGGAGCTTCAAGTAGCGGGTGACTTGCGCTGGCGCCACCCTTGGCGAGATCCTCGATGACGCTCGTGATACGAGCTGCGTAGGGACGTGCTTGGTTGGCCCGTGTCTGCGCTTTAGCGACTCGGGTTGCGGCAATAAGCTCCATGGCACGAGTAATCTTCTTCGTGCTTTGAACGCTTGCGATACGACGCTTAAGGATGCGCTCCTCGGCTCCAGGAATGGCTCAGCCCTCCTGAGGTCGAGCGATGTCGGTCTCGGGAAGAGTGACATCACTGTCGACCATGCCGGTCGATGCAGCAGCTTGGGCCTCGGCATCGGGGGCGTTGCCCTCGGCTGGGGCGCTGGACTCGAACTGTGCAACGAATGCGCCGATGATCGAGTCGAGTTCGTCGGTATCGACCTTGCCGGAGCTCTTGATGCCGTCGTACAGCGCACTATGGCGACCGCCAACGTATTCGAGCAGTTCCGTTTCGAACCGGCCAACATCGGCAACAGGCACCGAGTCGAGGAAACCGTTGGTGCCAGCGTAGATCGACACGACCTGCTGCTCGACAGGCATCGGCGAGTTAATGCCTTGCTTGAGGAGCTCTGTCAGGCGGTAGCCACGGTCGAGCTGGGATTGTGAAACAGCGTCAAGGTCAGAACCGAACGAGGCGAAGGCCTCGAGCTCACGGAACTGCTGCAAGTCAGACTTGAGCGTGCCCACGGCGGTCTTCATGGCCTTGATCTGTGCGGCAGAACCCACACGAGATACCGATACACCTACGTCGACGGCAGGCCGGATACCCGACTTAAACATGTCGTCCTGCAGGAAGATCTGACCGTCGGTGATCGAAATCACGTTGGTCGGGATGAAGGCCGAAACGTCGCCGGCCTTGGTCTCGATGACCGGCAGAGCGGTGAGCGAACCTGCACCGAGCTCATCGCTGAGCTTGGCGGCACGTTCGAGCAAACGGCTGTGCAAGTAGAACACGTCGCCCGGGTAGGCCTCGCGCCCTGGTGGTCGGCGCAGCAGCAGCGACATCTGGCGGTAGGCCTCGGCCTGCTTCGACAGATCGTCGTACACGACGAGTGCGTGATCGCCGTTGTCCATCCAGTGCTGCCCAATGGCTGATCCGGCGAACGGTGCCAAGTACTTAAACGGTGCTGGGTCAGATGCCGGAGCGACAACAACCACGGTGTATTCCATGGCGCCGATTTCTTCGAGCACGGCCACATTCTGGGCGACCGTTGAAGCTTTCTGGCCAATCGCAACGTAGATGCACTTCACACCCAGGCCACGTTGGTTGATGATCGTGTCGAGCGCAATGGTGGTCTTGCCCGTCTTGCGGTCACCAATGATCAGCTCTCGCTGGCCACGGCCGATCGGGATGAGAGCATCGATCGCCTTGATACCGGTCTGCATTGGCTCGTGCACGGGCTTGCGGCCCATGATGCCTGGCGCCTGGACTTCCATTTGACGTGTCAGAGCGCCCACGAGTGCGCCCTTACCGTCGATTGGAGTACCCAGGGCGTTGACCACACGGCCAAGCAAGGCGTCGCCGACAGGCATGGACAGAATCTCGCCGGTTGAGCGAACGGTCTGGCCTTCCTGAATTTCGTCGACCTCACCGAGGACAACAGCACCGATACTTGCTTCGTCGAGGTTCAGTGCAAGACCGATCGAGCCGTTCTCGAACTCGAGCATCTCGTTGACCGCGGCATTCGGCAGACCTGAGACACGGGCAATACCATCGCCCACCTCGATGATGTGGCCGACTTGGCTGGCTTCGAGCGATGGCTCGAACCCTTCGAGATTTTTGGTGAGCGCCGCAGTAATGGCGCTGGTGTCGATCGTGAGATCAGACATAGTTCTCCTCGGGGGCTAGAGCGACTCGCGCAGGCGGTTCAAACGCGTGCGCACGCTTCCATCGATAACGGTGTCGCCGACGGTGGTGATCAAGCCACCAACGACTGACGGATCCTGAATTACTTTGACATCGACCTCGGTACCAAGCTTGGCTGCAAGTGCAGTTGCCAGTCGGCTCTGTTGGTCGTCGGATAGGGGCACGGCCGAACGTACGGTCGCGACCTGTTCGCCAGCTGAGGTTGCGGCTCGTTCAGCGAGAGCTGAAGCGATCTTGCCGAGGTCAGCGCCGCGGCCAGCGCCAACAACCATGGACACAAGGCCCTTGGTTGCAGCTCGCGCCTTGCCGTCGAGCAGGTCATCCATGATCTGGATTTTGCGCTCGGCGGGCATATGAGAATCGCTGATAGCGGAACGCAGGTCGTCGTTGGTATCGACGGCGCGACCAACAGTGAAAAGCTCGTCGCTGATTCCCTTGACATCGCCTTCGGCCTGGGCGATTGCCAACATTGCATCGGCGTAACCATTGATGCGGTCACTCATGGCGAGACCCCCAGGCGGATGATGTAGTCGTCAATTAGTGCACTCTGGTTGGCAGCGTCAAGGCTTGCACGCACAACCTGTTCGGCGGCACCAACAGCTTGGGCTGCGACCTCGGCCTGAATATCTGTGCCGGCCTGCACTTTCATCGACTCGACGTCAATCTGAGCCTTTGCCCACATCTCGTCGACCAATTGTTGGGTGCGTGTAGCAGAGTCGACTCGCAACTGCTGAGCAGCTTGCTGAGCGTCGGACACAATCTTGTCAGAGTCGGCGTTTGCATCGCCCAGTTTGGCGGTCGCATCTGCAATCTTGATTCGTGCATCGGTGAAGGCCTGCTCGGCGGCGGTCGTGTCAGCGACTGCTGCTGCTTGACCCTTGTCGAGCGCTTCCTTGATCACCGGTGACAGTTTCCATATCAGCAGGCCGAAGACGATAAGGAACGCAAGCGAACCCCACCAGAACTCCTTGATGTCGCCTGGCAGGAACTTGCCGTTGGGTGCTTCGCTGGCTAAGACGTTTAAAGATGCCAACATGTCAGCTCCCACCATTCAGGTATGAGTCGATAACCGACTGGTTTGACGCAAGGTCGACCGGTCGCCCGAGCACCTTGGTGGCAGCGCCAACCGCGAGCTCTGAAACCGAACCCTTGGCTCCAGCGAGAGCAGTGGAACGAGCAGCGTCAATCTCGGCTTGCGCATTTGAGCGCAACTTCGTGATCTCTTCTTCGACCGCACCAACAGCCTGTGCACGTTGACCATCGCCGTCGGCTCGAGCAGCATCTATGATCGCCGCACCTTCCGCTTCGGCAACGGAGATTAGCTCTTTGTGAGTGGCCCTGATCTGTGCAAGTTCGGAATCGGAATCGGAGACTGAATCCCTTCCTGCAGCTAACCGTGCCGCTCGCTCTTCTCGACCCTGTTGGATCGGCGGCAACAGTACGTACCTCATGAGCGCCAGCAGAGTGAAGAAAAACACGGCAGACCAGAAGATCTCAAAACCAACCGGTAATACAGGGTTGATCGTCTCTTCAGTTTCGCGCGCCTCTTCACTTAGAGCCAGCATCCCGGTGAGAGATGTAATAGGCAGCGTCATGTAACACCTCCTCGATGCGACAGACGTTCCATCAGGAACGAATCAAACGAACTTGAGCAAGATGAATACGACGAAGCCGATGAGGGCAAGAGCCTCGGTAAAGGCAATGCCGAGGAACATCGTTGTTTGTGCCTGGCCTGCAGACTCGGGCTGGCGAGCCATGGCCTGAATGGCTTGGCCGACAATGATGCCGATGCCGATGCCAGGGCCGATCGCGGCGAGGCCGTAAGCGAAACCAGCACCGATTGCGGCGTTGGCATTCTTGGCATCGGTAGCATCGAGTTGCTGGGCCAGCATAAGTGCGTTACTCGCAAGACTCATGTGATTTGTCTCCTTGTGGTGTGTTGCGAAAGGGTTTGGTGAACTTGTGAACGAAGGGGCAGTTGTGGCTCTGACGGCGAGGTCTAGTGGGCCGGGTGTAGAGAGCTACCGATGTACACGGCGGCGAGAATCGAGAACACGAACGCCTGAATGATGCCGACACCGACTTCGAAGGCGGTGAAGCCAATCAGCCCGACGAGAGATCCGACGAAGCCGAGAGCGAGCACAACGCCACTGGCGCTGGCGGCGATCTGACCAAGCGTTGCAATGATCAGCACCGAGAACGTGATGAGCAGCATGTGTCCTGCCAGCATGTTGGCGAAAAGCCGGATTGCGTGGCTGAAGGGGCGCACGATGAAGACCGAGAAGAACTCGATGAAGCCAACGAGCGGGCGCAGCGCTGGCGGCACGTGCCCAGGCCAGACGATGTCTTTAAAGTAGCTGAACCCCTGGTTCTTAAAGCCAACGTAGATGAAGATCACCCAGACCACGAGCGCTAGCACCAGCGGATTCGCCATACGAGCGTTCATCGGCATTTGGAAAAATGGGATGACCTCGAACATATTGCCTATGGCTATGAAGAGAAACAGTGATGTCAGCAGCGGCACATAGGGCTCGAAGCCGTGGCCGATACCAGGCTTGGCGATCTGCTCTTCGATGAATTTGACGATACTTTCGACAAATACTCGAAGTTTCGAAGGAGTGCTGGAGGAACTAGCGCGGGCCATGAGGAACAAAACCGTTGGCACCACGACAGCGATAAGCCCCATGAGTGCGATCTTGTTGAACTCATAGAACGTATCCCCTCCAAAGAAAGCGGGCCATTCGACCACGTTCTCGATGGGTGGGAATTCAACAGCGGAACCTTCACCTTCAGCTTCGGTAAAGATTGCAAGCACATTCGTCACGATGCAACGGACTCCTTGTCAGAGCGACGGATCAGTTTTGTTCCCGGCTTGAGGCCGGGGTAGGCAAGACTGCCTGAGATATAGCGGGTCTCCCAAAAGAGGAGCCCAAGATGGGTGACAATAATTGTCATTCCTAAGGCGACCAAGTCGACCCAGGTCTCGTCCTTGATCAGCAGCACGACGGCCGTGATGAGGCCGAGCCGAAGGAGGAAGCCAAACATGGCAGCACCTGCGAGCGCTGCGAATGAGATTCGTGCGGCACGAGCGATGATGTATGCCGAGAGCAGCACATTAACCAGAACTAAGCCAAGGCCAGCCGCAACGGATGCAGCACCTGCGGAACCCCAGATGAGGGCACCGACCAGGATGACTACGGGGGCGATAAGGGCACCCCGCTTGACAATGTCCACTGCGACTTCGAGAGCCGGCGATGGGCCGTCATAGCTATTGAGCATGAGATTTGGGTCGCTCATCTCCATTACGCTGAGCCCCGAGCGCGGCGTTGAATACGCTCGGTTTCGGCGAGCGCCATGCGTGCCCGGTAGCTGAAGATGATGCTGGTCGCAGCCCCGGCAAGACCAAGACATGCAAAGGTGCCTGTGAATACAGGCCTCGTCCCAGCGATGCTGTCAATTCCGAACCCAACAAGCCCTGCGATCACTGCACCAACAACCAGTTCATATGAACCCGAGCTGTGCTGCAAAGACCCTATAACTCCGCTGCCGACCTCACGGTTTGATGAAGATGTCACGTGGACCTCGACGGCGGTTGCGGCTTAGAAATCGCCGCAAACGCGTAACAGGAGTCTCAAAGAGTCCTACATGCATGCTTCGACACTTGTGAATCTATCCACAAAGTCCCGCACCATGCCACATTTCACACGAATAATGTTCCAATTTTCCTCACCTAGTACGCAGTTGACCCGTTCCACCGCCCATCTGACGTGTTCACACGGTCCGGGCTAGACTTGGCGTTGGTGTTGACGATGCATCGCAGGCAGCCCCCGAAGCATCGTCAACAGTGCTCGAGCGGCGCTTCGAGCCCCAATGATGCGCACGCGAGGAGATACTTGCGGGCCAAATACTCCGCAGTTAGCGGCCTGGCGGATAGGGACGCTCGGGCCAATCAGCCGAGGCTTCTGCCGCGACTTGGGGTCCATTCAGAGCCCCGCGGATCTCGTTAGGAACGGCTGGCGGTCTTTCCACTGTTGCTGCCTAGTCGAGGCGCCGTGTGCCGCAGACGAAGTTGCCATCGGGCTGCAGGGCGTAACGTCCAACGCTGACGCAGTTCCCGGGTCCAGTCGGAAGCTCGCGATCTGGATAGCTTCAGCCGTAGGGCTCAAAGATGCAGTCGAACTCGTCGTCGTAGAAGGAGCCAAGATCACCGGTGCCGCAGCCTGCACTGACCGGAGCAACCTTGCAGTCCTTGCTGCGCCAGTTGGACTGCGTCTCGATTCGCAAGCCGTGACGCCACGGGTGGTTAGCCGCGGCGAGCGATCTCTTCAAGGTCACGCCGGCTGTACTGACCCTGACGAAGGACCATGATGTCGCCATCGACATCGACACGGGCCACGGTCGACGCCACGCCTTCGCACCGGCCGCCATCGATCGCAATGGCAACCGAGCCGTCAAGTGCTCCTGCGGCGGCGGCGGCTTCGACCGGTGTGGGCTCACCACTGAGGTTCGCGCTGGTTGTTGCTAGTGGGCCAACGGCAAGTGCCAGCATTCGCACAAACGGGTTGTCGGGGCAACGAACACCGACGGTGCCGTCCGCGCGCCCTATCGAGGCGTCGGCAGTCGCCAACCGATCGAGCACCAGTGTGAGCGCCCCTGGCCAGCATCTGTCGGCCACTCGCCGTTCATACTCATTCAGCGCAGCGAATTCGGTGGCCTGGTCAACATCACCAACCAACACCGCAACCGAACGTTCTGCTGGGCGGCGCTTCAGAACAAAGACACGATCGAGCGCAGCCGCGTCGCCAGCGCGAACCGCCAGGCCGTAGACCGTGTCGGTCGGGACGACGATTGGTTCGCCCGCGTTGAGCGCCTCGATCGCTGCGGCAAGTCCTGTTGCGTCTGGCTTCACGGCTTGCGCGCCACCAAGGCCCGGTCTCGCTCGGCGAGATCACGGTGCACCGCGACTTCGATATAACCATGCTGAACGGCCAGATCACGAGCGGCATCGAGCTGAGTCTCGCCGAGCTCAAGAACAAGCGCTCCCCCGCTTCGCAACCAGTCGGCTGCCCCCGCGATGAGCACCTGCGCATCCTCCAGACCCGTGGGTCCAGCGAACAGTGCGTCGGTTGGCTCCCAGTCGGCCACCACCGCCGGAAGCACTTCGCCGTTGCCGATATAGGGCGGGTTCGACACGATGAGGTCGAAGGCACCCTTTCGGTCGACCGGCAGCGCCTCGAACCAGCTCCCGTGGCGAACCTCGATCCGAGTTGCCGGACGCCCCAGACCAATGGCGTTCGCCCGAGCAGCCGCGACTGCATGCACACTTTGGTCGGTGCAGACCACCTGCACCGTCTTGTGTTCAGCGGCAAGCGACAGCCCAATACAACCACTTCCGGTGCCCAGGTCAGCGGCCAGAGGCTCACGGCCTTCGGCGGCAGCTCGCACCACTTCCGCCAAGGCGAGTTCGGTCACCCCTTCGGTTTCGGGACGCGGAATCAGCACGCGAGCGTCGACGGCTAGATCGAGGGTGCGGAAGCCCCATCGCCCAAGCACGTATTGCAAAGGCTCGCCAGCGAGTCGGCGTTCGAGCATTGAATCGAAATGTGCCACGCCGCGCTTCATAGCTGGCTGGTCAAGCATCAGGATGAACTCGCCACGTTCTGACCCGGACGCTTCTTCGACGATCCGACGGGCGTCGACCTCTGCGAGATCTTCACCCACCGCTTCAAGCCGAGCCCGCGCCTCGTCATAAAAGGCCTGCCACGGCGTGCCTTCCGTTTCGTCCGAAGTCGACTTTGTCATCGTCGCCAGCCCTTCACTTGGAACACCTAGCACCTGAGAAGAAGCACGTACTCGCTGCAAACCAAAGACGGTCACATGTTTGAGCCACGCACCACGCACGCGTCCCAAGCTGGACGGGGCTCACTACTCGTTGGCCGAAAGCTGTTCGGCGCGTTCGTGTTGCATCAGTGGGTCCACGACTTCTCCGAGCGCTCCGGCCAGGACCTTGTCGAGCTTGTAGAGCGTCAGGCCGATGCGGTGGTCGGTGACCCGGTTCTCTTTGTAGTTGTAGGTGCGAATCTTTTCGCTACGCCCACCACCACCGATCTGACCCTTGCGCAAGTCGCTGGCCTCGGCCGCAGCCTTGTCTTGTTCGGCTTGTAGCAACCGGGCACGCAGCACCTGCATGGCCTTGGCCTTGTTTTGCAGCTGGCTCTTTTCATCCTGCATGGACACAACCAAGCCACTCGGCTTGTGCGTGATCCGCACGGCTGAGTCGGTGGTGTTCACCGATTGTCCGCCCGGGCCCGACGCCCGGTACACATCGATCTGCAAGTCGCCCTCATTGATGCTGACATCGACCTCATCTGCCTCGGGAAGCACAGATACCGTGGCGGACGACGTGTGGACACGTCCCTGCGACTCGGTCACCGGGACACGCTGAACACGATGGACACCGCCCTCATATTTCAGATGGGACCAGACGGCCTCGCCTTTGAGCAGGAAGATCACGGTCGAGAAACCGCCCATATCGGAATGGTTTGCCTCGAGCATCTCTTGACGCCACGGCTGCGTCGATGCGTAACTGCGGTACATCTCGAACAAGTCGCGAGCGAACAGGTTTGCTTCTTCGCCTCCTTCGGCGCCGCGGATTTCGACAATCACGTTGCGACCGTCGTTGGGATCCTTGGGAATCAGTAGCTCGTCCAGCCGATGTGCCGCATCGGCAGCCGCTACTTCGGCCAAAGAGATCTCTTCGGACCATATGGCCCGGTCGTCGCCCGAACTCTCGCCGTGCATCTCTTTGGCATCGGCCATGTCTTGCTCTGCGGAGCGCAGCTCGCCAATACACGTGACGATGGCGCCGAGTTCCTTGTAACGCCTGGTGACCTGGGTGTACAGGGTTCGATCCTTGACCAACTCGGGGTCGGCAAGTCGCTGCTCGACGTCGGCAAATTCTCGTTCAAGCTCGTCGTGCAGTTCGCTCACCAGACAAAGCTACTGGCTCACCTCTTGGCTTCGACACCCAGCTCAGCAACGCAGCGGCGTCACCCGGCTCACAGATTTATCGGATAGCGAAGCTGTCTCGGCAACCACCGTTCGTTCCTCGTCCTACCGCCCGGCTCCTTAAACACTCCGGTAGTTGCACAGGATCCGTCTTATCTCGGTCTCACCTGTACCGGTATCCATCCGCTGCGGGCCAGGGTTCGGGGGCGGTCACGAACTCGATCGGGCGGCGAGATTGCGCGGCAACCGCTTGTACGACTGCGTGGCGGTCTCGGTCAGGCAAAACAATCATGATACGAGCCGCCTGATGCCGCTCGGCAAGGTCAACGGCCACCGGGACGGCATCCAAGTCGATACCAACCGTGCATGCAACCAACACAAGCTCGTTTGCCGCCGTCTTGCCAAGGGCCGATGCTGCAGCGATGTCCTTGATGCCCACGCGCTGTTGCATAGGTTCGACGACCTCGAGCTGGGTCAGGCCAATCAGTGATGGATCAGCCAGGAGCACACTGCGAACCCACCGTTCGCGGACCAACCGGTTGATTGGATGCGTCAGAGCGTCGGCCCGGCGATGTGTCAACACCTGAGCCACCACTTCGGCGAGCGATTCGACTGGGGTCATACCAGGATTGATCACAGCGAACGCGCCCTGGTCATAGGCTCCGACCCCAACGTCGAGTCGCTGTTCGGATCCGGCGCCGGTGACTCGAGCAACCTCGAGGCCGAGACACTCGCCGATGATGGCACCGTGCTCGACGATGACGTCGACATCGTCGAGAGCGAGTAGCGCTTGGATGTGTGGCTCGAGATCGGCAGGCTCGATAGGCGCCGGCGTTTCCGCCTCGGCGAGCGTCAGGGTCTTTCCCTGAAGACGCCACACAGACGGCGATGGATTGAACAGGCTGGCTCGTCGAGCGACGGCGCCGGGGTTCTCTTCAACCACAAGATCTAGCGAAGTCGCATTGTGCCGAGCTGCGAGAACCAGAGCTTGGCCAAACGAACGCTCAGGTGCGACCTCGAGCGACGCTGTCCAGGCGCCATCGGTGTCGATTGCGGCTCCCCAAGGCACGGCATGGCCGACGCCACCGTCTCGACCGAAATGGTCACGAGCGATGCTACGTAATTTGGCCTGCCACAGCCCAGCGCGTTGTTTTTGAGAAAGTGCCATGTGGAGTCAGCCCACAGACAGGCACGGGCTCAGGCCCACGACCTGCCAGGATCGCATGCGAGTGTGCGATGCACAGCCGCAGCGAAACAAGCGGACTATTCTTCTTCGTCAGCAGCAGTAGCTTCGGCTGGCGCTTCAGCGACAGGCTCTTCAGCAGCTGGGGCTTCGGCTGGCGCTTCTTCGGCTGGCTCTACTTCGTCAACAGGTGCCTCGGCTGAGGCTTCTTCGGCTGCGCCGGCCTTTTGCTTGCGGCGGCCATAACGCTTCTCGAAGCGCTCAACGCGACCAGCGGTATCAATGATGGTCATCGTGCCGGTGTAGAACGGGTGACTGGCAGCCGAGATCTCGACCTTGGCCAGCGGGTACTCGACACCTTCGACGTCAGTCGTCTCTTGGGTCTTGATGGTCGATCGGGTGATGAAGCTGGTGCCGTTCTGGGTGTCCAGGAACACGACATCGCGGTACGCAGGATGAATTTCAGGCTTCATAGAAAGATCTTTCGGGGTTGTCCTTCACCTTTCTGAACCGTTGCTCACCAGGAGCAAAAGACTCAGAAACGCGAAGGAAGCGAGTGGGGTGGGAGGGAAATTCGACCCGGCCGTGCAGCGTGCACGACCGGGCCGACAGAT
>Ga0307994_1000500_pt1 | contig 27439 bp, 27 predicted proteins | sample EllFjometagen261_FD_203171 | JGI IMG/M metagenome (GOLD analysis project Ga0307994, IMG submission 203171) | Marine microbial communities from Ellis Fjord, Antarctic Ocean - #261 | ecosystem: Environmental > Aquatic > Marine > Unclassified | place: Southern Ocean | collected 2014-11-02 | reverse complement strand
AGCGGAAAAAATTAGTAATATGCTCAATGCACTTCGAAATTTTCAATCAGGTGGCTAAAACAATTAAACAACTAACAGTTTAGCACCTCAACAATAAAGTAATGGTAGACATAACACATAAATCAAACACGCTACGTATAGCCACGGCACAAGCCATAGTAAAGGTAAGTAAGCAGGAGACTATACAGGCTATTCATGATAAAACTGTACCTAAGGGAGATTTATTTGCTATGAGCAAAGCAGCAGGTTTGCTAGGTGTGAAGAAAACACCAGAACTACTGCCAGACTGCCATCCTATGCCTATAGAATATACGGGTATAGAGTATGCTATAGAGGGTTTAGATATTATAATACAAGTAACAGTAAAAACCATCTACAAAACAGGCGTAGAAGTAGAAGCTATGCACGGAGCCAGCATAGTAGCTCTAAATATGTACGACATGCTAAAACCGATAGACAAAGGCATAGAAATACACGCTATCAAACTATTAGAAAAGAAAGGCGGAAAAAGCTCATATCCCATAGCAGATGTATCTGGATTAAAGGCTGGCATAGTTGTATGCTCAGACACATTATCTCAAGGTATAGGAGAAGATAAATCTGGAGCTGTGATACAAGAACGCATGCAAGCATACGGTCTTCAAACTTCTGATATTCAGATTATAGCTGATGATGCGGAGCAGATACAAAACGCAGTTACCCTAATCACTAAAGAAAATAATGTAGTAATTTTAACGGGCGGAACTGGCCTATCTAAGCGGGATATCACTCCAGAAGCCGTTATTCCTTTGCTAGACAAACGCATAGCTGGAGCAGAGGAGACCATCAGACGATATGGGCAAGAAAGAACGCCTTATGCTATGCTATCTCGTAGTGTGGTGGGCACTATTGGAGACTGTTTAGTACTAGCACTTCCGGGATCTAGTATAGGTGTAGCAGAGAGCTTAGACGCAGTATTCCCTGCACTTTTTCATAGTTTTAAAGTATTAAAAGGAGAACGCCATTAATGGAAAATAAATCAGAAATATTAAGGGATAGTTTTGGGCGAAAGCACAACTATCTCCGTATATCTCTTACTGAAAAATGCAATCTAAGATGCACGTATTGCATGCCAGAAAGCGGTGTTATTTTATCTCCCAAAAATCAACTTATGACCACTGCAGAAGTCATAGATATTGCTACCCTATTTGTAAAAAATGGGGTAACCAAAATAAGGTTGACAGGTGGAGAACCTCTATTGAGAAAAGATTTTGGGGAGATACTGACGGCCCTTGCCACTATGCCTGTTCATTTATCTGTGACCACCAATGCTATATTAGTAGATAGACATATCGAGACCTTCCGAAAATGTGGTTTGAAATCTATCAATGTGAGTCTAGATACTTTAGACGCAGATAAATTTGATGCTATAACCAAGCGAGATCAGTTTGATAAGGCTTTTCAAAACATAGATTTATTACTCCAAGAAGGCTTTTTAGTAAAGTTGAATGTAGTATTAATTAAAGATTTTAACGAGGATGAGATTATCCCTTTTGTCCACTATACCCAAGACAAAGAGGTGTCGGTTCGTTTTATCGAGTTCATGCCTTTTGATGGGAATAACTGGGATAAGTCTAAGCTAGTAAGCTATGCAGAAGTCTTACAAAAAGTAGAAGCACATTACACAGAAACAGAACTGGAGCGTATGCCTAATGAAGAAAACTTCACCGCTAGAAATTTCAGAATCAAAGGCTACTTAGGAAACTTTGGAATCATAAGTACGGTCACTAATCCTTTTTGTGATAGCTGTAATCGCATACGACTTACTGCCAATGGCAAGCTCAAAAATTGCTTATTTTCTGCCTCTGAAACAGATTTACTCAGCACCTATAGAGCGGGGGAAGCCATAGAGCCCCTCATTCAACAAGCCATTTGGAAGAAAGAAGCCGTTCGCTCCGGAATGACTCATTCATCAGATTTTGAAAATCTAGAGAATCACGATAATAGAAGTATGATAACCATTGGAGGGTAATGGGATATTTGGCTAAGGATAATGAGGATGCTTTTTTACATTATTGATGGCGAAAATTTAGAATTAAAAACGAGCCTTTGCATCTTGGGCTAATGACGTTTTACATTTTCCTCGGACCAAATTCATTGTAGTGGTCTGTAACCGTCCAATACTCATGACATTTTGCTTGGAGGTCTTTTAAAAACTTGGAATTAAGTTTTGTGGTTTCTGGTGCTAAATCATAAAATTTCTCGCACATAGCGTAAAGACTTTCTAGTATTGACTTAGTAACTGAACCACTTTTAAAGACAACCAAAGAGCCTAGAGGAGGTCTTCCATTTTTCACTTCACTCATCGAAATGGCTTCAATATCCTCCGTAAAACTATCACGCTCGTCAGCATCTCGATAATTATATCCTGCATTTGAATCAGTATTCAACCTAGAATAGGTAATCGTTCTGTTCTGCACTGCTAATTTTATTAGCGTTTCTCTTATTTCTCGATTAACGTATATCTCTTCCATTATGTAATAGCCTTAACTCAAATGTAAGACTTTTTTAGGTGGATGCTTCCGAGACGTTCACTATCAGTAAGTACTAGCTAAAAAAGAAATAGGACTATTGGATGATTTCCGTTTTTTGTGCAATACTATGAAAGATCCGTTTAGAAGACTCATTGAGACTATTACCTAATCTTTGGTATTTAATATATATATTCAATAGATTGCGTTGATTAATGGTATAACACCTCTAACAAAACCTCAAACGGAAATAGAAATGAATTTCAAAAAGCAAGTGCTAATCTTAATCTTTGTTACAAGTACTTTAAGTCCAATTAATGCACAGACATGGAGCAAATCATTCTCCGCAGGAGGATATGATGTAAACAAAAAATTACTAGGCGGATCGGAAGTATTACAACTAGTAAAACACAAAGGTTTGTTATTCGCTTCAATTGGATACTGGGAAGACGAGAACAACATATGGTACGGCGGTTCCAATAGCAACATAGGTTGGGGGCAGATAAATCGATTAGATAATCCTTTTGGAGATTGGCAAGAAGATTTTTTTCTTGCCGCAAATTATCTTCGTCCTGAAATTCTTAAACAAATAATTTTCACAAAAGATCAGTTTGGCAATTCGCTATCAGCTCCAGATACAGTTTTGATTTGTGCTGGATATTCACCAAACTATATAACCAGACAAGTAAAGGTTAAGAGTTTTGTAAGAAACGATATGAATGGCAAATGGGGAGAAAGTCAGATTTTTCAAGGAGGCTTCCCTGACGGTGAGAACTACTCTATAAGAGATATTGAAATATATATAGACCAAGAAACTGGTTTAGAATATGTATTTGCAACTGTTGGAGTCCAAGGTATCTTTAAAGGCAAATATAATCCTTCAAATCCAGGGAAAATCGACTGGATAACAACTGCAGAGTTCGGTCCATTAAGTATAAGACCTTTAGGGATTGAAGTAGCAAATGGGGGCCTCTACTTTTCATCTGGAAGTAGACTCTACAGACGTATTGATGGAGTTTTACCAAACTATGTTACAGATCACGACTTTAGTGACCTTGGCGATAAAATCAATTCTGCTGTAGGTGGAATTAGAGGTCTTACAACTATTGACAACCCTAGCAACAATAATCAAGCCTTATTAATGATGTGGTGTCCAAATGGTCAGTCTAAAGGAGTAATTTATCGTCTCGAACCAGATGGCGTAGATGGATTTAATCGTATTAATGAAACTCAATTATCTTCATTAATAGGAAATTATTTAACAGGTTCTAATATAAGTTATGTTCTTGGAGCATATAATGAATTTTACAAGTACATAGATCCGATAAGTAATAATACTAATCACATTGTAGGATTTGAAGCAAATGTATCAGGAGGCGGTCACCCAACTTGGAATAGTTATTACAAGGGAGCCATGTTTGCTAAACGAGATTTAAACGGTCAATACTCGATAGAGGAAATAAATGGAACAATAACTGAAAATGATGCTGCATTAGTTGCCAGCAGATGCTACGTTTCATCACCATTCCAAAATGAGAAGGCAATCTATTTTGGGGGCTTCGATCCTAATAGATATGTTTCAACAAATAAGGCTTGGGTATTTAAAAAAGACTTTAATCTTATTTCCGTTCAAGAATTAACAAATGACGAACCCGATTTTATGCTTTTTCCCAACCCTGTTAATAATGTGCTTTATATTAAAAGTAAAGATCTAATAGGTTACGAATTCCTGATATTAAACCTGTTAGGCAATCTGGTAATGACGGGAAATTTTAAAGAACAATATGAAACTATTAATGTCTCTCACCTACCCCCAAATATTTATTTTGTCAAAGCTTCAAATAAGATTATGAAATTTATCAAAATATGATTAACACAACAAAAAAAGCGGAATAATCTAAGGGTTGGCACGAAAACAGGATTTTGCCCACAAAAATAATTTGTCATTGTGTTTTGCTAGAAGAATATTTTAAATTGGAGTTTATGTTAATGTCTGCCATTATTTAAACTCTGATTCGCGACAAATATGCGGCGATTAGAACGCTTCGTTCGAGACAAGAGAGTTAACGATATGAGTAAAAGCTACACCCACTTTTCAATGTATTTAAACACTCATATTACAGTGAAGTCATCTAAAGTAAGTACTCGTATAACACCACATTGGGTACATATAGCCATTGCTACTCTCAAGCGTACTTTATTAGGCATACATCACAGAATAAATCAAGAAAATATTCAATTATACCTGGATAAATTTTGCTATAAACTAAGCCGTAGATACATCACAGACAGACTCTTAAATAGATTAATTATAGCTGCAGTTGGGAGTTACGAGCACGCTTGATGGGGAGAAAAAAATTAAATAACTAATTTATTAATTTATGATATGTTAGAGTGTATATTTGTTCTTTAAAATGAGTGCTGATCATATAATTGTTTTATTCCAATTTACTTAGAATTAATTCCCTTGGAGCAAAGCGATATAAATAAGGAACATATAAATCAAGTATTTGTTGAAAATTTTTCATCTATTCAATGTTCTAGCTACTCAATGAGTTATGTCAAACGTTCTTTTGATATAATATTTAGCATTTTAGTGTCACCTATTGCACTATTAATTATTTTTTTTATTATTTCGGTGTACCCTCTTTTTGATGGATTTATTGTTTTTTTTAGTCATAAACGTGTTGGTTTAAATGGTAAAGATTTTAACCTTCATAAAATTCGAACTTATAAAAAACCCAAATTTTCTCATCTTAGCGTAATCGATAAAGATGAATTAGAAATTGTTCCTGTAATTGGTAATTTTCTTCGATTATCAAGAATTGATGAATTACCTCAAATATTGAATATTTTAAAAGGTGAAATGAGCTGGATTGGTCCTAGACCTGAGCAGTCGATGTTTGTTAAAGATATAGTTAAGCAAAATCCTAAATATCAATTAAGACACAAAATAAGACCAGGAATAACCGGTCTCGCTCAGATAAATAATCCAGATGCAACTTTTAAAGAATTTGAAGAAAAGTTGAACTTCGATTTTGAATATATTAGTAAATCAAGCCTATTATTAGATTTTAAAATTTTTTTAGTTAGCTTGAGAATCATACTTAAAAATTTTGTTAAATAGTTTTAATTTTAAAGAAAATGTTTAGTCTGAGAAATAATTTATTGTGTTTATTCATTTTTACAAGTCAATTTCTTTTTTCTCAAGGCTGGCTTGGCAAGAATCTTAGTGACATTAATGTAACTGAATTATCAAAATCAGAACGAGATGAGATAAAAAACGCTGCTAAACTCCAAGGTTTGAATGACGCGGATTTAGAGGCTGTATTAAGATCAAGAGGTGTCAGTTTTGATAAAACAAAAGAAAAAACATATACAACAAAATCAGGATATACTATTGATACTATATCTAACAAACGTAAAAGAGTCAATGAAAATATACTTCAAAGTACCGTTGCTATATACGGCCAAGAATTATTTGGGGAAAATGGTATTGATTTTATTCCTAATAATAATATTGCTCCAACATCTGATTATGTTTTAGGCCCAAGTGATGAACTTGCAATAAGTATTTTTGGTTTACAAGAGGAGAATATCGATGCTACCATTTCGAGTAATGGGACTATTAAAATCCCATATGGCGGCCAAATAACTTTATCTGGACTAACTATTTCAGAGGCGGAACGTCTTTTAATAACCAAATTAAAAAAAGTTGGTTTTTATTCCTTGAGTAATGGTCAAAGCAAACTTAATATACAGATTACTAAGTTTAGAACCATAAGAGTTATGGTATGGGGTGCTAAACAATCTGGTGTTTTTTTATTACCAAGTACATCCACAGCTTTTCATGCTTTATTTTCTGCTAATGGTCCTGGATTAAACAGAAGTTACCGAAACATAAATATAATAAGAAATGGAAAAATAGTCAGTAACATTGATTTGTACGAATTGTTGTCAATGGGCACAAACTCCTCAGATATTACGCTAAAAGATAATGATATAATCTTCATACCATTTTATGAAAGAAGAGTTCGTTTAAGAGGTGAAGTTAAAACACCTGCGGTATTTGAATTATTACCAAATGAGAACATTTTATCTGCTATAAAATATAGTGGTGGTTATACAGAAATAGCATATGAAGATGCCGTTGAAGTAATACGATATGGTACTAAACAAAAAGAATTTTTCAATTTAACACAAGATGGGTTAAACAATTTCGAAGTTGTTGGCTCAGAAATTATTACCATTCCAGCGATCTTAAATAACTTCAAGTACAGAGTTAAAATTGACGGGGCTATAGAAAGACCAGGATATTATTCTATGGCAAATGGATTAGATTTAAAAAAAGTCATAGAAATCGCTGGGGGGCCTAAAAAAAGTGCCTTAAATGATTACATCGTAATTTCAAGTAAACCTGTGGATGCAAGGAGATATTATTCTTCATATAATTTAGATTCAGTACTAGCTGGCACTTTAAAAGTTGATCTTCGTGAAAATGATGAAATTTTAATAGGTGACAGTTTAGATTTGTATCCTCTCGATAAAGTTAAAATTTTTGGTGATGTTATTAATCAAGGTGAGTTTGAATATGGTTCTAATTTATCGATTTCTAAATTATTATACTTAGCAGGTGGATTTAAAAAAGAAGCACTAACAACAAGTATTTTAATATCTAGAAAGATAGAAGATGAAAGTAAATTATCAGTAGTGGATAAAATAAATTCTAAAAGAGATTTTTGGAATGACGATAATCTAAATGAATATCTTCTTAAGCCAGGTGACATAATTACTGTGTCTAAAAATCCTTTTTACCGAGAACAAATTAATGTAATTCTAGAAGGGGAACTTAATGTCCCAGGAGTTTATCCTATTTCTAATCTAAATCAGAATTTGTTTGAACTCGTTAAAAAAGCTGGTGGAATAAATAAATATGGGGATGTAGATGGTAGCTATTTGATAAGAGTAAAGTCCCGTAAGAAGTTATCTAATTCCGCAGAATCTAGTGAATATAAAATACTTAATGAACTCTACCAGGCAGATACACTCAATAAAAAAAAAATACAAGTAAATGCGGACAGTACTATATTTGATACAATTGTAATTGGGGGATATGGAAGTTTCGATAAAATTGCTAGTGATTTTATTCTTAAATCTGGCGATCGCTTTATAGTACCTTCTATTGAGTCAACCGTTAAGGTGAAAGGAGCAGTGTATAACGAAAACACACTTGTTTACAAAGAAAATAATTCAATATCGCAATACATATCATTAGCAGGTGGCCTTACTGAGGAAGCTAAGAAAAACAACATTTATGTACTCTATTCTAATGGGATGAGTTCTAAGTCTAAAAACTTTTTAGTGTTTTCAATTAGACCTAAGTTAAAACCTGGATGTTTAATTATTGTACCATACAAAAAAAATACAAATAATTTTTCATCCAATTTGTCATCTGCTGAAAAGGTTACTCTGTATTCTGTTATTGCATCCACAGTTTCATCTATTTTATTTATGATCAATCAGATTACTCTGTAGTTGTATCATAATGGCAAGAAATAACGTATTAAATCGAGGCGCATTATACAACCTTTTAGGAACAGGAATCCCATTACTTGTTGGACTTATATCTGTTCCTATTTTACTAAAATCATTAGGCAATCAAACATTTGGACTTTTAACCCTTATCTGGACTGCGATAGGGTACTTTGGGCTTTTTGATTTTGGAATTGGTAGAGCTTTAACCCAACAAGTTGCTTCATATCGCTCAAATCAAAATCCTAGCATAGGTTCACTTATTAGAACTGGTTTGATTTCTGTAATAATACCTGGAATAGCAGGCGCATTTATAATGTATTATGCATCAATATATTACATAAATGAATTACTTTTAATTGATGCTGGAAGTAAGAAAGATTTAATGCAAGCATTTTCATATGCGGCTTGGTCTATTCCTTTAGTTACCCTTAGTTCTGGACTCAGGGGTATCCTTGAGGGGTTTGAGGATTTTGCTAGATCTAGTTTTCTAAGAGGCACATTAGGAGTTTTAAATTTTCTAACGCCAATGATTATAGTACTACTCGGGGATAATTCTTTATTTCATATTGTACTAAGTTTGATTATATCAAGAATGGTTATAGTGCTTTTGAATACGTATTGGGTCTTCCCTTTTATGAAAACCAACCAAATAACAGATAAAAAAATAGTACTAAGTAATCTAATAGATCTTTTAAAATTTGGTTTCTGGATGACAGTTTCGAATATTGTTGGTCCATTTATGGTTGCTGCAGATCGATTTATAATTGCCTCAATTTTAGGAGCATCAATACTAACTTATTACACTGTACCTCAAGACATTGTTCTTAGACTTCTAATAATACCAGCTGCAATAGCTACAGCTTGGTTTCCTCGCTTTGCTAAGTTGAATACATATTCAGATATTCAAAAAAGCAAGGAATTGGCCAGTCTGGGTTATAAATATATATTTTTAATTTTAGGACCAATATGTATGATTTTAGCTCTTTTTTCTAAAAAGTTATTAGAAATATGGATCAATATAGAATTTGCTGAAAATACCTGGTTGATAGCCTTGATACTTTTAATTGGTATCATTTTTAATGCTTTAGCTCACATTCCTTTAGCTTCTTTACAGGCTACTGGCAAGGTTAAAACTACTGCTTTTATACACGTAGGTGAGCTATTTTTTTATTTGCCGTTATTATTTTATTTTGTACCTTCATTCGGAATTGAAGGTGCCGCCGTAATATGGACATCACGAGCTATTTTAGACTTTGTATTTTTATTTATTTTTAATCACTATAAGTTCAATGATTATTCAAAATTATAACCAAAAAGAAGAAACATATTTTAATAACGCAAGGTTGGATATACTTCCTCTTTTACCAGAATATTCTGAGTCTATTCTTGAAATTGGATGTGGAAATGGGGCAACATTAAAATATTTGAAAGCTCACGGAAAATGTAAAGAAAACACAGGAATCGAATTAACAGAGTATGCTGCATTAGAAGCCGAACAATTTATTGACAATACTTTAATTGGTGATGCAGAGGAAATAATTAATACATTAGAATCAGATTCATACGATTTAGTTTTATGTCTTGATATACTTGAACATCTCGTTGACCCATGGTTAATGATTAAACAAATCTCAAGAGTTCTTAAAAAGGGTGGGGTCATTATTTCTAGTATTCCTAATATTAGAACTATTAGAGTTATTAGTAAGTTAGCAATTTTAGGTAAATTTGATTACACCAATATAGGAATAATGGATAAAACACATTTACGTTTCTTTACCAAGACATCTGCATTAGAGCTTTTTAACACTGATACATTGGAAGTTGACCTTTGGATTCATAGCCCCTTTGCAGATATGAGTAAATCTTCTGTATTTAATACTATCACTTTTGGATTTTTTAGAGATCTTTTAACTGAGCAATTTTTAATTAGAGCGGTAAAAAAATAAATATGGTTAAACCTTTTGCATTATGTTTTGTAACATATTATCCGGATAAAGATTTATTTACAAGAATTAAATGTGCTCTAGAAGAAGGTTATATCATTCATATATGGGACAATACTCCAAGCGATGAAAAACCTTTCCATAATTTTAAAGAAAATAACCTGTTTATTTATGGAAACGGAATCAATACAGGAGTCGGTTTCGCTCTCAATAAATTACTTAATCATGTTCATGGTGATGGGTTCAATTTAGCACTGTATTTTGATCAAGATACGTTATTTTCAATAGACAGTCTTAAATGGATTAATAAATGGTTGAATTATAATGGGATGAATATTGATGAAACTGCAGTTTTAAATTTTAAATCTAATACTCCTCAAAATGATATTGATAAATCCAAACTTGAAAATGCATATTTTGTAATTAGTTCTGGTTCTTTATTTAAACTTAAAAATATAAGCACTATTGGATGGCATAATCCAAAATTATTTATTGAGTGTGTTGATTATGACCTATGTGCTAGGGCACATTTCTTGAAATTTAAAGTTTCACAAGTTTCCGGTTGCCCAGAATTGAATCACGATAAATTACAACCCTTTACTTATGTCAATATATCAAATAGAAAAGTTAGATTTAGGTTATATTCAATCGAACGAAATCTTAATTTCACCTCTAATTTATTACTGTTGACATTAAAATCATTATTTAAAGGTTGTTTTAAGCTATCTTGGTGTTTTTTTAGGAATATTATAACTCATTTATTAAATCAAATCAGAGCTATATTCTTAGGGGCTATAAATATGATAACTATAGTTAAATAAAGATGGAAATTGGAATTGTAACTTATGGTGAACAACATGATTTTGATAAGATATTCAAGAAATATTTTCCTAATGCGAAAATCCTAGTCTTAAATAATAAAAAGGGTAGTGCTAAAGCTCCACAAATCCAAGGTAGTAACACAAATTATGAGTTTAGTGGATATCTCGAATTATCCAACTATTTTTCTAATTCAGGACCATATATAATGTTTAACGATACTTTGTTTAGTAGTCATCTTACAAAAGTTTGGCTTTGGTTAATATATAAATTTTTACCCGTAATTAATAATGATAAAAATTGCATATATGGTGACCTAAGATTTGATGGGGCCAAATTTGAAGAGAGACCAAATCCTTTTTTAGCTTCTTGGTTATTTGTAATACCTAATTCTGAAGCTTTAAAAAATTTTCAAGTTAATTTAAAGTCTGTTATCGATGGCAAATCAAGTTTTGTTAGTAAAGAATATAAAGAGTTTTTAAATCAGTGGATTTCACCTAAATCAAAATTTAGAGGATGGCATGGTGACTCTCTTAATACTCTAACAAAAGTAAGAAAAGAAAAATGTATAATTCTTGAGCATCGATTAAGCAGAGTACTTAAAATGAATGGTACGAAATTAAGTAGTATCGGTGTAAATAATCCTATTATTTACAAGCTATTAAGAATAGTAGATCGTGTAAACACGCGTTTAATTGCCCTTAAAATAAAATCATTATATTAGTTAAACAATATGAAATCACAAAAACCATTAACAAATACAGATGCATCATTAGGTGATATATTGAATCAATTATCAATCTATTTTTTTCGAGTTAAGACCAATTGGAAGATTTTCGTTAAATGTATAATTGTTTTTGGAATATTGGGCTTTACAGTGGGGCTTTTATTCCAATCTGATAAGAAAAAAGCTGCTTACATTATTGCAGCAGAAGAAGAGGGCCCATCAGGAATGGAAGGACTTTTAGCGCAATTTGGATTAGATGCTGGAGGTTCTAACCCTGGAGGTGTTTTTGAAGGTGAAAGTTTAGTTCATTTGTTCAAAATACGATCTATGATTGAGCGAACGCTTCTGTCAGAAGTCAGCTACAATAATAAAAAGGCAGTTATAGCTGACTTATTTTGGAATGATCTTAGATCATCTAAACATAAGGTTTTTGAAAAAGTTAAATTTTGCAGTGATAGAAGTATACAAAATAATATTTCAGATAGTGCAGTTTACCTTTTGTTTAAATATGTAAATAAGGAGTTATTGTCTGTTTCAAGGCCAGATAAAAAACAAAGTTTTGTCACGGTAAGTTGTTCTCATGAAAATCCCGATTATGCTATGATTTTTACTAAATCCTTGATTGATAATGTGATAGATTTTTACACTGAGACCATAACTAAAAAAGCACGTTATAATCTTGATGTTCTTCATAGGGAAGTTGATTCAGTGCAAAAAGTATTAAATAATAATTTGATCAGCGATGCTCAGTATACTGATTTGAACATCAACCCATTAATGCAAACTGGCCGAATTAATCAAAATAGATCAAAGATTGACCTACAAATTACTATAACATTATATGGTGAATTAATTAAAAGTTTGAAATTAGCAGAAGTTTCTTTACGAAAGCAAACACCATTGATTCAAATTATAGAGACTCCACAATATCCTCTAGAGAATGTTGGATTGAAATGGTGGCATTACCTTTTAGCAGGAGTAGGGTTAGGGTTTATCATTGCATTTTATTTTGCCAACTGGAGCAGTCAAAAAGAGTTAGAAATACATTAGAAATATGACTAGAATAAGACGTATTCTAGGTTTCCTCTTGTATTTGCCGAACATAATGCCATTTACAGCATTATTTTCTGCAGAAATATTTCCTTGGGCTTTTATATATGCTCTAAGAAAAGATACCCGGTTAACATTAAATTATGGCATCTTTTTAGCATATATAATACTATCTTCTTTAATTTTTTTGGGTTCATTCTCAAATTTTTTAATTCCAGCAAGAGCCTTATTTGCATTAATTAATGCATCCATGATATTTTTCTTACTTATCAATATTAGTAAGAAAGAGTATTCAACTTTGACTAATATTTTCCATATAGTTTTCACTGCAAACATCATATTGTGTATAGTTCAGTTTCTTGGAATTTTTCCTCCTTTTTTGGAACCAGTATTTAGAATTTTTATTGAAAGATTTACACATGAAATATATGGTGGAGGTAGAGGTGTAGCTGGTTTATTTGCGGAGCCATCATATGCTAGTATGGCCATTCACTATTATTTTGCATTTTTTATGTTGAGTAAAAAAATAAATCCCAAATCGATTATTGGTATTGGTGCTATTGTTGGCATCGTTTTTTTTGATTTATTTATAATCCGTTCTGTAACTGGTGTAATTATGATAATTCTATACCTAGCTAGCTTACAAAAATTTAAAGATTTATTGAAAACGGGGGTAATTTCTATTGTCCTTTTAAGTGCTGTAGTTTATAATGTGGGTCAATCGCCTAATGCACCTCGATCAATCGAAACCGCATATGACTTCTTTAAATATGGCGCATATCAAGATCCAGTTCCATGGTTATTGGAACAATCTGGTTTTAGATTTGTAAGTGTTTGGGCATCATATAAATATGGTTTTACCCATCCCTTTGGTTCTGGAGTTGGTGGATGGGGTCCAGCAAGTATTCAGGCTATGGATGACATAGGGGTAAAAGCTTCTGCTATGAGTTTTTTTGCTTCTGCCATGGGTTCAGAGTATCAAGGAGTGAGACCTACCTCTTTTGCAGCAGGACTTATGTTAGAAACTGGTATTGTAGGACTTCTACTATTTATATCATCTTTCTATTCTTTTATTTTGAGGCGTGAGCTATATGTTGATATTCATACACGATCTATAGTGATATTTTTTTTGTTTAATATATTTGCATTAGGAAGCATTGGGGATCCTCTTCCTTTTATATTTTTTGCATTAGCATATAGATCCATAATAGAACCTACCTCAGAAGTTAATGAGTAATCCTCTTATATCTATAATAATGCCCTGCTATAAAGCAGAAAATACCATTGATTATTCTTTAAAGGGTATTTTAAATCAAACATATCAAAATTGGGAGCTATTACTAATTATAGATGGGAGTAATGATATTCTACTTGATAAAGTGAAGTCTTCTTCAAAAAATGATAAAAGAATAAAAATAATTTACTCAAAAAACAATAGAGGTGTTATAAGAACTAGGAATATTGGCATTAGACTTTCATCTGGTTCTTGGATAGCATTTTGTGATGCAGATGATTACTGGTTACCAAACAAGCTAACTGACCAAATATTAAAAGCGAAAGAAGAAAATGCGAGTATTATTTGTTCTGCATTTTGTTTTTATTATTCAGGGAGTAATAGGTTAGATCTAATACAAACAAAGAAAATCATAGATTATTCTGTGATGTTAAAAACTAACGCAATACCAATGAGTACAGCTATTTTAAAAGTCGATTCATACGGCAAGCATTACTTCCCAGCCATTCCTGATAATTTTGTGCACGAAGATTATGCATTTTGGCTTACTATTCTACAAAATAGGTCAATTAAGATAGCATACATAAGTGAGGTATCTACTCATATTTTAAAATCTCATAGATCTCGCTCATCTAATAAATTACTAAGCGCAAAATCTCACGCTTATGTACTTTCAAATTATACGACATTACCGAGTCATAGAATAGCCTTATTAATGATTAGCTATATATATAATGCAATACTAAAAAGATATTCAAGTAGATTCTCTCTCAATTAGACATAAAATATGATTTTAAATAAGCACAGTAAGATAACAATAAAAGCATCAATATTTTTATCATTGATTCCCCTATTAAGTTCAAATATTATGGCTCAAAGTATTCCTCTTGGGATGCCATTTTTTGATAAAGCAGTTCGTCGATCACAGCTTATGGGTTTAGTCAATGAAAATGCTTCATTTATGATACGACCAGTCCATCCTAAAATGGCTTTGGGTATAGAAAATCCGAATGGCAATGATTCATTACTTTATCCCACTGATACGAATCAATATGCAAAGTTTGCTGACACCAAGTTGCTAGATGGTAAGATTAGATTTAGCCTGTTACCGGTATATACACATACAAGAAGAAATGGTCATCATCCTTACGGTTGGGCTGATGGCCCAATGATTCCAGCAAAAGGGTTACAACAGTACATCTCAGCTGGTGTATATGCTAAAGCTGGGCCTTTTGAATTACAATTTCGCCCGGAGCTTGTACGAGCACAGAATCAGGAGTTTCAAAACCCCCCTTTCAGAGCTAGAAATATCGACTTTCCAGAAAGAATGGGACAAGATCCTTATTCTAAAAATTTTATGGGACAATCCTTTGCAAAATTGAATTTCGGCCCTATTACTGCTGGTTATTCATCAGAAAATATATGGTGGGGTGCTGGTGTCAAAAATTCAATTGTAATAAGTAATAATGCGCCAGGTTTTGGTCATTTTACCATAAATTCTAACAAGCCTATTAAAACTAAGAGTGGAACCCTGGAGTTTCAAATGGTAGGTGCTAAATTAAAACATTCAGGTTTTAAATATCCACTTCGCTATACAGCAGGTGAATGGCCACCCATTGCAGCTAATGTTGTTGTAGATTCAAGTGCACCTGAATTTCACAGCTATTTTAATGGTGTAACCTTAGTTTATCAACCTAAATGGACGCCTGGACTGTTTTTAGGTGCTACTCGAGTTGTCCAAGCTGTTGGAGAACCAGATAAAATATCTGATTACTTTAATGTCTTGTATCTAAGTCCTCGTAATGAACAGCTTGGTAGCGGCACAGGGGCTTTAAATCGAAATCAGATTGTATCCTTATCTTTCAGGTATCTACTTACAAAAGCAAATGCTGAAATATATGGTGAGGTGGGAAGAGAAGACTGGGCATGGGATATGGAAGATTTTTTAACACGCCCAGCTGCGACAACTGCTTGGATGGGAGGGATTAAAAAGTTGCAAAAACTAACTGGTAAAAATAAGTGGTTAGAAATAATGGCAGAAGTAACCAAAATTCAAGCACCTATGGATAACTACCTAAAACTCAGTTCCACTAAAGGGTATAGCTTCTATACCAATGGTAATAATGTAGGCTGGACTAACCAAGGTCAAGTAATTGGAGCAGGTATTGGACCGGGAAGCAATATGTTTACAGTTGGTGCCACTTATCTCGACGGATTTAGAACTTTTGGATTGCATTTTGAACGTGTGTCTCATAATAAAGATTTATATTATGGTACAATTGACTATCTTTTTTTAGGCGGGACTAATCCTTATTTTAAAGACATAAGCAAAATGTACACTGATTGGGGTTTTTTAATAAATTATCATGATTCATATGGCAAGCTTTTTATTGGTTACAACGTACACATAATGCGTACTTATAATTTTCAATGGAATTATGCGCCAGATGGTTCCGCAGGCGATTTTCGTTTTACTGGAATCAATGAATGGTCTTTAAATTTTGAATTAAGCGCTGTGTATCGTTTTTAAATTTGAAGACTTTACGAGAAATATACCGAATTTAGCACTGTCCTAAAAAGGGGAAGGCTACAACAAGGGGAAGTCTATATTTTTTGGAGAATACTGCAGCCCTTTTTTTAAGTTATATCCTATAGTCAATTTGGTTTAAGTTCATACGTAATCCGAATCTAAAAATCATATTTAATCTTTCACTTATAGTTGGGTTATTCTCCTTTCTAATAAATAAGCCAGCATCTAGAAATAGATTATGATATATCATGTAATGAGCATCTATTGAAAAAGCTGTTACCATATTCTTAATCCCACTAAACATAGGAACAGCCTGATTTAATGGCCCCAATTGGTTAATTTCATAACTCCGCAAATAATTCCCACCAAAATTTGTGCTTAATAAACTAGTATCTATTCCTTGAATAGAGTGACTAAAAGCAGCTTTAAAATTAAGTCTAGCCAAAGGTTGATATCTTAAAATAGCTATAAATTCTCTTAAATTACTTCCTAATGGATGAAACAACGACTGATTAAAATGAATCCAATTCTGTGAAATATCAGAATGTTGGTATAAATAAGGCCGTAATTGATTAACTTCAAGCTGCATATCTAAGTTGGAAACATTTAAAACATTAATGTACTTTAATCCACCTTGATAAGCCCATTTGTTGACCCACGATTGAGATCTACTGAATAGTTCATCTTTTTTGAATTCATCTAACACAAATTGACCGTAAAAAGAGAAGTGATTTTTAAAATTCCATTTCCAATCTATTCCTACAACGGCATTATCGGTACTATTTAAGCCATGATTAACCGCAGTATAAAAAATTAGGGGATTTAAATACGATACATCATAAGAGTTGCTTTGAGTACTATCAGATCTATCAAAAATTATATTTTCAAAAAAACCAATATTTAAATTTTTTAAAACATTAATACTTAAATGATGAAAAGCAGAATACTTATTCTTATGAGGAATCCCACTTAAATCCTCTTTTATGTCACCTACTGTTGGTTGATTAATAATTCTTGAATAGTCAACATGTTTTGAGAATAAATTTTGATAATTAAACTTCCAAACTTTTGTATTGAATTTTAAAAATAAGTACGGAGCAGAGAAATCAGAAAGTATCAAAGATCTATAACCATTTCCAATAGAATTATTGTCCTGTCCAAATTGAATATTTATTTCATCAACTGGTGCGAAAACAACATATCCCGATGCATTGAAAAAATCTCTTGAATATGGATTGATTGTTTTAAATAAAGTTGAGCCATTTACTACACCAGAATTAATGTTTTTACGTCTTGTATAATTAGGAAATCTTACTTGATTTTCAATAATTCGAGAATAAAATCCCACCTTTTCACCAATCAACCCTCGTAATTCAATACCCCTACTATTTCTATATATATTTAATGTATCATTTTTATCAAAAGCAATATCTAAACCTAGTATAGGATTGAGAGTTAATTTAATATCACTTCTGTTTATCAATAGAAGTGAATTTTCAACACTAAATATCTTCTTTTTATTTAAAGTCGGTTTGTGTGTTTTTTTAAACTGACTGTAGATGAAATTATCTGTCAATAGATAACTTTTATTAAACTCATCAACTTTACTCAATGGCTTTATAGTATTGGCAAATTGTACAACTGCTTTTCTGCTGAATGGCTTTACAGCACTAAAAATGTGGTTATTTATAGTATCACTTAGTATTTCATATCTATCTGTAAGTTCATAATTAAAAAATCCTGATGTTAAAGGGGACTGTCCAAAAAGATTTAAAGGAATCAAAATTAAAATGAGCCTGTACATTAGACAAATTTAATTTTTATTTAGTTTCTTTCGTTTTAATTCACATTTAATTAATGATGTTTCACCACTAGATTATCGTTTAACTGAGGAGTTCTCGTGTACTCGCCTAGATAAATATGATTAAACCTCCTTTATAGGACCATGCGGCAGGTATATGTTACTTCCCATTATTAGGACAGAAACATATATAGTTAATTTTAGTTGGTTTGCTTTCTGTTGAATATCTTTCTTTTGGTAAAGTATCTCCCATTTTGGGATGTCTTCTTTCTTTGTTGTAAAAGTGTATGTACTCCTGCAATAATGAATTAATAGAAGCTGGAGATGCCCATCTGAATCTGGAGAAAAAAACTTTACAAAAAAAAAGGAACAAGCTGTAACTGGAACACCCAAGCAGAAAAAGGAATAGCTGATCCATTAGATATTAGCTGAGGTAAAGCAAACTCTTATATCTTTAAGATTAGTTCCAATGCCTTCTGAGAGTTCTTTTCTGCGACTTTATCATATAGTTCCTGCACGTCATATATATTATCCTCTAAGAGCTCTGTAAAAGCCTTGCTGCTGATTTGTTAGCTGTGCCTTTCTGTCTTCCACCGTATGTTATTCCAGTATTGTTTGCCATATCTATAAACGTCAACTATAGATATATACCTAATTAGAGAAAATTTGGAAATTAGATGGCATAAAAAAGCCCCTTACGAAGAAGAGGCATAATATATTTAATGGCACTTGTCCTTAAGGGCAAGTGCCCCATACGGGATGATTTGCAGATGAAAGTCCGCTTTCGGAAGAGAAACTATAAGGTTCTCTATCAATATTAGACACACACCATTGAGTTAAATCTTGTTTAAAAGTAGGAGTGTAATTAAACATGCCGTCCATATCGGTAACCAAACTCACATCCCATCTGCTAATATTTTGGTTAAAAGAAATAGCGTAACTAAACATATATTGCATATTAGTAACCTTACTTACATCCCAATTACCGATATTTTGACTAAAAGCGTTAGCGTCACCAAACATCCAAGCCATATTAGTAACTTTACTCACATCCCAATCGCTAATATCTTGGTTAAAGCTTCGAACACTTGTAAACATATAGGACATATTGGTCACACTACTTACGTCCCAATTGCCAATATTTTGGTTAAACGCACTAGCTTCATAAAACATTCCATTCATAAAATTTACCTTACTCACGTCCCAATTACTAATGTCTTGGTTGAATCCTTTATTACTACTAAACATATTTTGCATATCAGTAACCATAGAGGTACAGTATTTTGTTATGTCTATACCGTTGGCTATTGCATTATCAAGCATATCCCTATCTGCAACAATATACTCAGTTCCTCCTAACTCAAAGCGGTCTCCAACTCGATATTTTTCGCATTCGAGGCAACCTCTTGAGTTTATAAATGCACCTTTTGGATTAAAATATCCAGTATTAAAACTAATCTCGTTTACATATATTTTTCCTACGGAGTTTTCAACAAATGCTCTAGCATAATAAGTTGTATTCGGTTTAAGTTCCGCAAATACATCAATACTAAAAGCACCTAGACCCCTTGTATTATCCTGGTAAAACTGGTCATTCGTAGTGGGGTTGGGGCTTTCACTCCAACAGATACCTCTGGATGTAGTATTGTCACCACCAGTGAAAGTAACCTCCCCAGTCAATATTACGGTACTATCAGTAACTATGGCGTTTGAGGTAATAGCCTGAGGCAGGTCCTGCGCAGTTATGACAGCTACCTCATTCTTGCAGCCATTTAGGATTGAACCCATTACTAATAGAGCTGTAAGTAATCTTATCATACTTCAAATATATTAGTTTATCCCTATATTCTGTTTACCCATAAAGTCTACTAATTGCCAAAATGTAGATTATCAATAAGTACGGTAGAAACCGCAAAATTGTCGTCTGCATCTTTTGGGTTCCATATGGCAAAAGGAATAGAAATTTGTGAGACGTCTAATTCCGTAAAATCAACAAGCGGAATACGGTACTCCATAAATCCTTGTCCTACATCGGTAGCGGTGTAGTCAGTTAGAAAGACTGTAGCATTGGTAGAAGGGCTCTCCAGTTTTATCTCGGCATCGGCTAAAGGTGTACTTGGTTTTAGTGAGAAATACAGGTGTGTATAGCTGCTCATGTCTGTTGTAGTTTCTAGGTTTAAGTATCCTCCACCCCAGTTACCACCCGGAAAATCAAAGACGAGGCTCTTGTCGCCATCTATGGCATCATCAGACACTGCGATAGTCGGTTCTCCACCCGCTCCGTATACGATTACTTCGGCGGCTCCCAAGTCATCAAATCCTTCTTTTATGCCATTGGCCGCTATGGTTGGGTCTATTATTTGCCCAAGCGATTCTTCTTCTAGGTCTAGAGCAGGAGCATCGGGTGCTGTAAAACCGTCTTTGGTATATACCCGCACATAGTCTACATACATAGCTTGAGGGAACGCAGTATTCTCATCTGGAGAACCTGGCCAATTTCCACCCACGGCAACGTTTAGTACAATGGAAAAGCTGCGTAGAAACTCTTTCATGTCTGCTGCTATTGGCATCCGCTGAAATTCTACACCGTCTAGGCTGAACGCCAAATATTCGGGTGTCCAGTTGAGTGAGTATATATGGTATGCATCTGCAAATGAACCGGCAGCAAGTATTTGCGTGCCTTGCAGCTCACCGTGCTTGTTTTCGCTATTGGTATAGTGTAGTGTGCTGTACATTTTGTTTGGTTCATTGCCCAACACTTCTGCGATGTCTATCTCTCCACAACCTGGCCAGTCTACCTGGCTCCTGTTGTCCCCAATCATCCATATGGCAGACCATAATCCTTTGCCAGATGGCATTTTTGCTTTTACGTCTACTCGCCCAAAATGCATGCTAAAGAGTGTATTGGTGGTGAGCTTTGCAGAAGTATATCCGCCAGCACCGTCTTCTGTAGCTCTAATGTATAGCAAAGATCCATCTCCGATGGTTTCTATGCCAGCATTCTCTTCTTGCCTGGTATACAACTGTAGCTCGCTATTCCCCCACCCAGCAGGCAAGCCGTAGTCTGTGCCATCTCCAGTTTCGTATACCCAGTTGTCTAAGTTTATGTTGGATTGGTCAAACTCGTCTGACCACTGTAGCGTATATCCTTCTAGACCATTGGATTCTTGTTGCGGTTGTTCTAATGTTTCGTCGTCTTTACAGGAGAATGCTAAGGTACAAATAAGAGCAAGGAATAGGATATTTGTTGTTTTAGTCATCAGTGTTTTTTTTAAAATCTAAACAAATATAATGCAGGTTTCGTTTTATGGAAGAGTGTTTGAATACAAAGTCGATAGTGCTTAGAGAGGTTCTTTAGCATTAATCTTCACGAATTCAAATTTAAGTAATTTCGTTTTAAGAAATGAATAAGCATCATCGATAACACTTGATATTCTTATGAAAAAAGGTAAATTTGATAAATGGAACAATAAATATACATGGGATATATGTGCCGGTCACATATACAAGTGTTGGCGTGCATTAAAAAAGAATGGAAAACATTAACGAAATATTAAGCCTTGATTCAAAAGAGAATACCTCAAATTTTAGTAAAGGGGATATCCTTCAGAGAGAGGGAGAAAATTGCTCTAAAGCTTTCTTTGTTAAAAAAGGATTACTAAGAAGCTATACAATTGACAATAAGGGAAAAGAACACGTTTTCATGTTTGCTCCCGAAAAATGGGTAGTTGCCGATATTGAGTCTCAAGAGTTTAATCAACCGGCTAAACTTTTTATTGATTGCGTTGAAGCATCAGAAGTAATTATTTTGGACAGAAGACTACTATTTAAATCCGACCTAAATATTGATCAGCTAAAAAACAATGTCAATCTTTTATCAAGACGAGTTGCTGTCTTGCAGAGAAGAGTAATCATGTTAATGAGTGCCTCTGCAAAAGACCGCTATGAAATGTTTTTAGAAACATACCCTAAAATTCCCAATAGAGTGCCTCAACGAATGATTGCATCCTATTTAGGTATTACTCCACAAGCCTTAAGCACTCTAAGAGGCGAAATAGCCAGAAAAAAATAACAATTCTGTGATTTGTTAATCTACATGAATGCATAGGTATTAATTTGTACTGACATTTGTATTAAATAAATTTTAGTACATATGAAAAAAGCACAGTTAAGCGTTAGAATCCTTTTAGGGTTAATATTAGTCATTTTTGGACTCAACAAATTTCTTCAATTTATGCCTATGCCTGCCATGCCAGAAGCGGCTGGTGAGTTTATAGGGGCACTCGTAAAAAGCGGCTATATAATGTCGATCGTAGCAATCATTGAAATTGCTGTAGGCGTATTATTACTGATAAACAAATATCAATCATTGGCAATAGTTGTTGTTTTTCCCGTTTTACTGAATGCGTTCCTATTTCATCTGTTCTTAGATATTGCAGGAATTGGCGGAGCAGGAATTGCAATGGCTATGAATACCTTCTTATTCTTTGCGAATAAAGAATCATATAAATCATTATTAAACACGAAATAAACAAACTATGGAAAAAGCAAAAGTAGCGGGAACAACCCCACAAATGCAACAATTAGAAGAAGGCGAAACATATGCATGGTGTGCATGTGGTAATTCAGAATTATCTCCTTGGTGCAATGGTGCACATGCAGGAAGCGAATTTGCTCCAAAGGTATTTAAAGCAGAAGAATCTAAAACTGCTGCCATGTGTATGTGTAAACAAACTAAGAACCCTCCTTATTGTGATGGTTCACATATAAACTTGTAATCAAATTATTAATCAATAAAACAAAAAAGATGAAATCAATAAAAAATATCATATTAGCAAGCTCAATTCTTATACTATCTGCTTTTACAATTAGTAGTTCTTTAAATTGGACTATCTCAGAAGGCTACGAGATTAAATTCTCAAGTTCTACAGGTGATCCTGAAGGAATTTTTAAAACGATAAACGGAGATATTCAATTTAATGAGAATGATCTCGCATCATCCAAATGTGACTTTAAAGTAGATGTTAATTCTATAAACACTGGAAACGGGATGCAAAACAAGCATGCAGTAAGCGCTAAATGGTTTGATGCTGAGAAATATCCGAATATTGAATTTAAGTCCAGTAATTTCTCTAAAACAGAAACTGGATATTCGGTAACTGGAACTATGGAAATGCATGGTGTAGATAAGGAAATGACACTTCCATTTACCTTTTCTAACAATGTATTCAAATCGACTTTTTCCGTTAATCGAATTGACTTCAATATTGGAGAATCTATGAAGAAGGTTTCGGATGATATCAAGTTGGAGGTTTCTTTGCCCGTAACCAAAAAGTAATCTCATGAAGAAATTTCTTATTCATGGCGTCACTGCGGGAGTATTAGCAGGCATTGCTGGAATCGTTTATCAAAAGGCCTATGAAGGCGCCATGCTCCTCGACTTCAGTGCGATTATTAACCCTGGATCAATAGTAGGGGCGTCAATTTTTGGATGCATACTAATGGCAATTGGTTATGGATTGTTGGAACGCTTCAAAAAAACCAATCTAAAAGGTTGGCTAAATGTTTTGATAGCGGTCCTCAGCTTCCTGAGTATTGTTGGACCATTGAGTATGAGTTTGCCTTTAGAGGTTGAATTTCCCGAAATGCTTCCTGGGTTAGCAATACCCATGCACTTTTTTCCAGCTATGATTTTCTTTGGTTTAAATCCTTTTTTCACAAAACCTAGACTCCATGAGTAATCGAACAATTAAACAAATAATTTCCTCTCAAAAGGTTAATATGGGAGGGATTCATTTACAGCAACCCCTACCAGATAGAGCTGTGGATCAAATAGATCCATTTATCTTGATTCATCATGGTTCGCTCCCTGTGAAACAAGGAAAGCCGCAAAGTGAATCAGGTGTTGGCCCACATCCACATAGAGGCTTTTCGCCTGTAACTTTCGTTTTTAAAGGTGGTGTTCAACATCAAGACTCATTAGGCAATAATGAAGTTGTTACTGCTGGCGGAACTCAATGGATTCATTCTGGAAAAGGCATTATTCATAGTGAACGCCCCAGTAAAAAAATGGTTGAAAAGGGTGGTGAAAATGAAATTATTCAGTTTTGGGTGAATACACCCTCGAAGCATAAAATGGAAACGCCCTACTATCTCCCATTATCTGCTGACAAAACCCCCTCAATAAAAAAAGATAACGCAACGATACATGTTGTAGCTGGAGAATTTGAAAATATAAAAGGACCTGCAAAAACATATAGCCCTCAAACCTTATTGAGATTTGAAACAAAAGCAGGAGCAGATTTATTACTTGAAATACCTAAAAGTTATAACGCCTTGATATACGTTCTTGATGGTGAGCTTGAGTCTGATGGAAAAATTGCTAAAGCAAAAGATATGCTTTGGTTCAATAATGATGGCGAAAAAATAGCGATTAAAGTGACTAAAGATAGTCGGTTCATTTTGTTATCGGGAGAGCCAATTGGAGAACCGGTCGCTACGTACGGACCGTTTGTAATGAATACGGAAAACGAAATTCGTCAAGCTATGGCAGATTATCAAGAAGGCAAAATGGGCCATTTAACAGAAACCTTTGACTAAACTATAGATATGGAACGAAGAAGTTTTATTAGACTAGCAGGATTGACCACACTTGGTTTGATGGCAGGCGGCAATTTATTTGTTTCTGCGCTCAAAATGAGAAAAAGCGAATTCATTGAGATCAAACCTCCTAATATTCATGTTCGTCATGGTTTTTTTAATCTTCAAGTCCCCAATGAGAAAGGCCTTCAAATTCAACGAGATATTTTTAATCAAAATGGACTAGATGGAATATCGGAGAATAGAATGGTTTCAATAAAAGTATCAGAAGAACATAAAGAAAGCTTTGGAATCATCAATAAGAAAGGATTCAAAAGTAAATCAAAAGAATTATCGGCTATTAAATTAAAAGCCAACAGCAGTCAATCAATTGAAGTTGATTCTCCATGTCTTATTTTTTCTGAGCATGATGATTTTTTAGTGGATGGAGAATCTATCTCGAAGCAACAAGCGGTTAAGAAACACCAATCCGGCATGGTCAAATTGACATCAACAAAGGATCAACACCTTATTGTCTACACTATTTAATTCAACAAGAAAAACTAAAATAATAGATAAAGAATATTCAAATGATGAAATAACTATTAAATGGCAGCCCAAACTTTGTCAACATGCTGCAGTTTGCGTTGGTACCCTACCAAAGGTATACAACCCAAAAGCATCACCATGGATTGCAATTGAAAATGCAACTACGGAAGAACTGAAAGCACAGATTAGTAAATGTCCTTCAGGAGCTCTTTCATATTCTGAACAAAAATAAAATCAACAATGAAAGAAATTTGGGATAAAAGATATAGCAATACAGCGTATGCTTATGGAGAAGAGCCAAACGCTTTTTTCAAAGAGACACTTGATTCTCAGAATTTAGAAGGCTCAATATTATTACCTGCTGAGGGGGAAGGAAGAAATGCCGTTTATGCGGCAAAAAAGAGAATGGAAGTATTTGCCTTTGATATAAGTATTGAAGGTAAAAACAAAGCATTAGAATTAGCCAAAAAAGAAAATGTAGAAATCAACTATGAAGTTGGTGAATTTTTCAATCTTAATGTCGCAAACTACTCGTATGATTCCGCAGCATTTATTTACGCTCATTTCCCCCCAAGCTTAAGAATAAGTTATCATCAAAAAATAAGTGAATTAATTAAACCTAACGGAATTTTAATTCTAGAAGGATTCAGTAAAAGTCATCTAGAGTTACAGCAACACAATCCGAATGCTGGTGGTCCGAAGAAGGAAGCACTATTGTTTTCAATTGAAATGATAAAAAATGATTTCTCAAATTTTGAAATCATTCAACTTGAAGAAAAAGAGATTGAACTCAATGAAGGGGAATATCACCAAGGAAAAGCGAAAGTAATTCGTTTTATAGGAAAAAAAATAAAAATGTGAGTCAACCAAAAATAGCTGATAGAAAACCAATTACTGCAGAACTTAAAAAGGGTAAAAAATATCTTTGGTGTGCTTGTGGTGAATCAAAGAACCAACCATTTTGTGATTTCTCACATGTATCTACTCCTTTCGAGCCGCTCTCATTTGAGGCAAAGGAAGATGAGACAGGATATCTATGTATGTGTAAACAATCTAAGAATCCACCTTATTGTGACGGAACACATGCAACTCTAAAAGACGAAGGAGCTGAAGAGAGTTCAGAAGCGGTTAAAGAAGGTTCAACAAAAGAAGAACCTACATTGGCTTATATTAAAGCATTGGCAAAAGATGGCTTATCAAAAACAGGCCATCACGGAGAAATGGGTGCAATGGGTGTTCCTATTCCAGAATTGCCACAATGGAAAGATATTCAACTATTAGCTGCCCAAATGGCAACCAAACCATTAATGGAAGATCTTGCTGTAGCTTCAGAATTAATCATTGGTCCAAACACTAAAAAGCCACTTAAATTAGACATTCCATTATTCGTTTCAGATATGAGTTTTGGTGCTTTATCTGAAGAAGCAAAAGTTTCTTTAGCCAAAGGAGCAGAAATGGCAGGAACAGGAATCTGTTCAGGAGAAGGTGGAATGTTAGATGACGAACAAGAAGCCAATGGCAAGTATTTTTACGAATATGCGTCTGCCAAATTTGGTTTTGAATGGGATAAATTAAAAAGAGTGCAAGCCTTTCATTTCAAAGGCGGACAAGGTGCAAAAACAGGAACTGGTGGTCACCTATCTGGAAACAAAGTTATTGGAAAAATAGCAGCAGTAAGAAATCTAAAAGAAGGCACGCCTGCCGTTTCACCACCAACTTTTGATGACTTACATACAACAGAAGATTTTAAAAAGTTTGCTGATAAAGTACGCGAAATTACAGGCGGGATTCCTATTGGTTTTAAACTATCCGCAAATCATATTGAAGAAGACATACAGTTTGCACTAGACGCAAGTGCAGATTATATTATTTTGGACGGAAGAGGCGGAGGAACTGGTGCAGCACCATTGATTTTTAGAAACAATATTTCTGTACCTACAATTCCCGCTTTAGCCCGAGCAAGACATTATTTGGATAAAGTAAATCGAAAGGATGTGACACTTATTATTACAGGAGGGGTTAGAGTGCCTGATGATTTTATTAAGGCCATGGCTTTAGGAGCTGATGGGGTTGCAGTATCTAATTCTGCATTGCAATCTATCGGCTGTGTTGCAGCAAGAATGTGTAATACGAACAATTGCCCTGCAGGAATTGCCACACAA
>Ga0307994_1000497_pt1 | contig 27669 bp, 27 predicted proteins | sample EllFjometagen261_FD_203171 | JGI IMG/M metagenome (GOLD analysis project Ga0307994, IMG submission 203171) | Marine microbial communities from Ellis Fjord, Antarctic Ocean - #261 | ecosystem: Environmental > Aquatic > Marine > Unclassified | place: Southern Ocean | collected 2014-11-02 | reverse complement strand
TAGCGAATTCAGGATCGCGGTCCACTCGGGGCGGGAGGTCAGTCGCACCACGTATGACCATGCGAGCACCCGCCCGTTCGATGATCGCGTCAGCAAGCGCGGGGGCGAACCGGGTATTGACCGACATCACCACGAAGCCGCCGACTGCAGCCGCAACCAATACGTCGACATACAGCTCACTATTCTGCATCTGCACGGCAATACGATCGCCCCGCCCGATGCCACCGGCTGCCAGGTCAGCAGCGAGCGCTCGGCCCGAGGCCAACATGTCGCCGCAGGTCCGGCCGTTGCCATGCTCGTCGTAGATAACCGAACTGGACTCCTCCAGTAACTCGACAATCGTCTCTGCCCGGACCACCGTCATCGCTCCACCTGACATTTGGGAGTCTCTGGCCGCGCATAACGCGGCATGGGGCTCACAGAGCGGCGGTGGTTCATGCGGTCGCCTCTGCTAGCGCTGGAATAATTCGTTCGCCCACCGAGCGGATGATCTCAAAGCGGGGTTCCAGTGGAGGAAGCAGCATCATCTGGTCGATGCCGACCTGCTCGAGGCCAAGTAGCCGTTCGACAATGACGTCTTCAGTGCCGACCAAGCATGATGATTCGATCAGTCCCTTGGTGACGAACCGCTCTTCTTCTGGGAGCACCCAGCTGTTGTGCCCGGCATGGACTCGCTGATGACGGACCTCTTCGGGTGTCTGGTCGAGCAACGCCGTGTAGTCATCCCAGACATCGAGCACTGCAGGATTGCGTGGTACCCGACCGAAGTTGCGCCACTGGTCGTAGCTGTAGTGCAGGCTCGCAATTGCGAAGGCGCCGCACAGATGGCGAACTCGCTCAGAGTCAACCGACTCGCCCGGATCGAGTATGACGATCGTGTTCAGCGTGGTGGCCGGGAAGGTAGCTCGGTCGATGGTTTTGCCGGCCTCGGCTGCACCGTGTTCGACACCACGCCACAAGCCTTCAGCAAGCGCGGCGTCTGGTGGCACCGATAGGACGAGACCGTCGCCATGTTTGCCGGCCAATGCCAACGACTTCGGACCAAACCCCGACACGTACATGGGAATGGGGTCGTCAAAATTCACGAAGCCGGCATCGGGCATGATGTGGCGCACCGGCGATGTCTTTCCCTTCCAGGTAACCATCGCCTCTTCGCCCGCCAGCAGCGGCTTCAACTCAGACAAGTACTGATCGAACTCGGCGATCGTCATGGGCTTGTGACCCATGATCCGCATGGCGGTGTTCCCGGTGCCGATGCCACAAAATGTACGTCCTGGAGCGATCTGGTTAATTGTCGCCATCGAGGCAGCCGTCACCGGAGCCGGCCTCGTGGCCGCCACCGACACTCCCGTGCCAATCTTGATCGTCGACGTGCGGTCCGCTGCTAGTGCAGCCGTCGCATACACATCGCTCCAGATCATCTGACTATCGGCGAACCAGGCGTGGGTAAACCCAAGCCGCTCGGCCTCGACCACATAGTCGATATCGTCAATCTTGCTGGCTACACAGATCCCCAATTGCATTCGCTGAGCTTGCCAGACACGTTGCTCACGCAACGAATTCTTGACACCCCTGGGGTGTCAAGAATTCGTTGCACCAAGAATGAGCGTTCGGTGGCTCGGCTGCTGCGGGAGCCCCGACACGATGGTGTCGCGCCTCGGCCTAACCGGACTGCAGCTCATCAATGTTGCCAATGGTTGCGCTACCGGTGAACACCGACGGTGGCTGTTTGGCCAATGGCGAACCTGTCGGTGCGTCGGGCCTACGCCAGGTCTACGAGAATGTGCTGCAGCTTCGCGGCGACGCTGGCCCACGCCAGGTTCCCAATAACCCAAAGACCGCGTACACCCATGTCTACGGCGCCCCCGGTATCTCTGGCGTAACTATCCTGAGCAGGTAAGAGGTTGCGTCCTGGGATGTCTCCCAGAGACGTCGCGCTACGCAACAGAAAGAAGACAGCGTTATGACAAAGCCGCGCAGTGTTGACCTGAGTAATCCGTTTCTCGACAACCTCGAGGGCGTCTGCGAGCTGTTGCTCGTACGTCATGGCGAGCAACAGTACGAGCGCGACATGACGATCGCCGATGGCGTGAACCCGCCGCTCTCAGAACTAGGTGAACGGCAAGCCGCGGCTGTTGGCGAGCGGCTCGCGAACCACAAAATTGATGTGGTCTATGCGTCACCACTCACACGAGCATTCGATACCGGCACCGCCATCGCTCAACATCATGGGCTCGCCCCGATCGTCGAGGACGACCTGCAGGAAGTTGACCTATGGGGAAAGATCGATCAGACCAAATCGCTAAAAGAGAACTTGCCCGCTGACGAGATCCGAGCGATCTTCCGTGAGTCACAACGCACCCAAAGCTGGGACGCCTACGTCTATGGCAATGGAGCCCAGGCGTTCCGCGACCGAGTCCATACGACCATCGAAGGTATTGCGGCCAATCATGTCGGCCAACGGGTGGTCGTTGCGTGCCATGGCGGTGTGATCGGCACGTACCTTTCGCAGCTGTGGGGTGCAGATCTCGACAACGTATGCCATGTGCACCACACATCGATTTCCACCGTGCGCACCATGGATGATTACCGCCGGGTAATCGCCGTGAACGACTTCCGCCACGTGTTGCCATTCCAGAACTCGATCAACGAGCTCAACGCCAACTAGCTGCTTTCCGTTTGTGAGCTTGTGGCACTACCTACGCCTGTTGAGGCGTTCCGCTCCTTCTGCCGCGAACATCTCGCTGGTCACAAGGTGCCACGTTCGATCGATTTCCTCGACGCTTTACCTCGCACTGGCACGGGCAGCATTGCATCGTCTCGGCGGCGACGCGTGGAACGCCGCATGACGCCACACAAGCTCCGCCATACTGCAGCAATGAATCGCGACGAACGAAATGCCATCGTGGCGACCATTGGCCTGTCGATTACCGCGCTCGGAGCCTTTGTGCCATGGGCACGTATCGGCGGACGAAATCGGTCAGGTTTCAACACCGCCGACACCTTCATCTCGTTAGCCGATGGAGCGCTGCCCGATCATGTGGCCTGGGTCGGACGTTGGTGGTATCTGCCTGCGTTCCTGGCGTTCGTCGCCTGGGCAACAACCTTTGCTGCCGGACACCGGCTGGTACGAGCTATAGGTATCGGTGTGAGCAGTATCGGGCTGGCCATGTGGTGGCTGTTTTATTGGGTCGGCGAGAACTACAACCTGCTCGACATGAAACTCCCAGGGCCGGTCATCGCCACAGTGGGCTTCGCAACGATCGGTTATGGCTGCTCGCGTCGCCGGGGCTCCATCCTGAATCCCCAGAGTACAAACAAGCTATCTGCGCCAAATCAGTGAGCTGGGGACCAGCCCCCTATGACCATGGCTCGTAAAACAGGCATCCTAAAGAGACGACGGCTCGAGCACAGAAGGGTGCAGGTTCATGAGTGACACTTCCCAAGGCGAAGGATGGTGGGTCGCTTCCGATAACAAGTGGTATCCACCTGAACAGCATCCTGGCTATACGGTACCGGCGGCAAATGAGCCAGTAAAGCCGTCATTACCAACGCCGAGTTACGCCGCCGAGACCGTGGCGATGCCCGCAACTTCGCCGGGCGCTGCGGTACCTCAGGCCAAGCCAGGGCTGAACTTCGCGCCAACTGGCGCGGACACTCAGACCCTCGGACAAGACATCGACACGGACCCCAATTACGACCTGCCTGCTACCGACGAATCAGTGTCAAACAAGCGTGGCCTCATTCTTGGTCTGGGAGCTCTCGTGTTATTCGCCGGGCTGGGCTTTCTGTCGTTTCAATTCTTCACTGGCGCGAGCTCCGCCGGCGGCGCTGACTCCCCCGAGGCCGCTATCGACCAACTCATTGCTTCGCTAAACGAGCGAGACGCCGTTGGTTTCGTCGATGTATTCGACCCTGACGAGATCGAAGCATGGTTCGACAACTTCACACCGGCGTTCGCTGAGTTCGAAGAGATCGACGCTCGAGGCGAATCCAGGAATGCGATCAGCGACGCCTACGCCTGGATCTTCACATCCTTTGACTATCTATTGACTGGGCCTGGCGGCGAGGCCTTTACCTACGACGTAAAACCGCTGGATGACGATGGCCGCATCACCCGTGTACGCGTCGAAGGTCTGGACTTTGGGTTGATGCTCGACGAGGCTGACACTTCAGTCATAGTGGGGTTCGGAGACAGCCCTTCTGCCATCGACATCGGCGAACTCGATGGCACTCGACTCGAGTTGAGAGACGACCGAGCGGGCTTGGTAGCACGGCTCTTGATTCCTGGTGAACCCATCCAAGACGAATTTGTCTCCGATGCACATATCGACCTGGTTACGGTGCAAAAAGATGGTAAATGGTTCGTGTCTATGGGCTACACGTTCTTGGAGATCGCACGGAACCAAGGCGAGTTTGATGATTACCCGCGCCCCGACTTCGGCCGAGCGTTCTCATTGGTCGATGACCAGACCGGAGGCGCCGAATCACCTCAGGCTGTGGTGCGGCAGATGTTCACCGCCATCGAGACGCTCGACTACGAGACCATCATCGAAATCACCGATCCCTACGCCACGCCGTACCTCCACGACTACCAACCACTGATCGGCTCGCAGATTGACGAGGCAGATCGTCAGGCGGCGGTGAGCGACGCAAGTCTTAGCTTCGATGAGCTAGAACTCAGCACGTCGGAATGGGAAGGCCGCACACTCGTTACGACGAGCGACATCGGCGCCACCGCCAACGGCCGGTCATTCACTGTCGACACCACAACCTGGTGCCTCACCATCGAAGATGACCTCAGCAGCGACAACGTGTGCCTCGAAGACGGCATCTCCGAGCTGTTGTTCGCCATCGACAGCGACTTGGACCCGCGAGACTTCATCCCCGAAGAAACTGGGTTCATCGTCATCGAACGCAACGGCCGCTGGTATCTAGATCCACTCGGAACGATGGGCTTCTATGCCGATCAATTCGCCGAAACCGGTGCTGCGATCACCGACGAATTCGGAGGGAGTCCTGTGACTGAACTCGGTAATCTCTTCATCGTCCAAGGACCCATCGCTCGTCAAGACTCACCAGCGATAGCTCAAGCCGAGTCAGGCTCAGCCGGTGTCGCTCTCGATCTGTCGGGCTACCCACAGATCAGTGGCGACTTCGCAGACTTCCATGTGGCCGTCGCCCGCGTGGTTACCGATCAGCCCGGTACGTTCGTGTCCTTCGACAGCGTTCCTTTAACCGGCGAAGACTGGGTCGTCGCGTATGAGTCGGTCGGTACCGACATCGAGATCCCTGCAATCGCTGCGAATACAGATGGTTCGCTTGACGTCGAACTATTCGAAGTCCAGGTGATCGAAGTTGGGTTGGACGGGTTCACCGGCCAGTTCGGTGGGCAGGGACGTCCGCAGGTGTTGGTCTTCAGCGAGGACACCTTTGGTGCAGACATCACCGTCGATGGGGCCTCGGCGGACACGGTGTTCGGCTGGGAGTCCAATGGGGTCGTGGTGAACCGTCCCGATGACAGCTTCTACATCGGTGGCGGCGCTTTCACCGTGATCTACGGCGAACCTGGCGCATCATTCAGCATCAACGTGGACGTGTTCGAACCCGAACCTGACCCAACGCCAGAACCCACCCCCACCCCCGTCCCAAACCTGACGGACAGTTTCGGTGACATGGTTGCTGATGCCTTCGCTGGCCTGGTTGAGCCGGAGGGATACTTCTTCAGCGAAACACAACCGGGTGGCTTCTTCGATGGCTGCGGCGGTCCGAACGACCCCGACGTCACCAGCCACATCTTCGGGGGTAACGGAAATCTGATTGTCACTCCATACCCCACGGCGAGGCGCGCCAAAATGGCGTTCGACAGCCTGGTAAACGTCGTCACACCGTGCGCGACCTTTGGCGACATCGAGATCGTCAATATCAGTACCATCGGCATCGCCAACACGCTGATCGAGTGGCAGTTCATCGATGAACCAGACTCGGCTACCTACGAGCATTACCGACTCGTCGGCGAAACAATCGTCGTCGCTACAAACAGCTCAATCACCGACCTGAAACTGCAGCTGAACATTCTTGACGGCTGGTAGGAACCAACCCGCTATAGGCCTCTAGCTTCGGCCTATAGCGACAATCCCGGCTCACCTCTCGATCGAGCCCGGCTGCGAGACTCGCTTCGAGCAGATCCCAACCGAGTTCCACGACGGCGCGATCCGTAACGAAACCAAGGTGCAGTGTTACGAGTATTGACGTGGCGCAGCAACGCTCACCTAGGACACAGTGCTCTCCTTCGACGACCACCAAGCGTTCATCAAACACCAGGTCAGCGATCACCACGAAGACGGATCACCCCGACTCGGCAAGGCCTGCGAGTCGACCCGACTCGAATGGGTCGACCCGATCCGATCGACCTCGCCATGGCCGCCAACCAGCACCAGCCGGTGCCGATGACCTGACAATCAAATACACCAACAGCCAGACAGCTCGAGTCGCCGACTGGTGGCTCGCCCAGCGCTAGCAGGGCACGCCGCAGCGCTGCGTCGCTGAGCACATAGAATTGCTGTTGTTATGGCCAAGACACCGCGGAAGTTGAAGAAGGCTCGAACACGCCACGCACAGTCGTGCGACGGCAAACAACCGCACAAGTCCAAGCGTGAAGCCGAAGATGTCGCCAAGAAGCTACGGACCGAACGAGGACGCCGTGGCCTGCAGGCCTACAGCTGCCAGACCTGCGGCAAATGGCACCTAGGCAACAAGCGCTAACGAGTCGTCCACCTTTTGGACTCGTCCCTTACCCAAACCCCTGCTTTCCAATTCCCAAATCAACGATCCCAGCAGCGCCCCAAATTCCCAGTGGAGTTCCGACTTCTATGTGAGTAGCGATTCGTTCGTCTATTGAGATCTCACGTCTGTTACGTCGATGTTCGGGTTGGCTCATGGAGTTCCTGCCGCCTTCGGGTTGGCTCAATAGGGGTTTGCCTCCTTGCAGCGTTGGCAGACGCGTTTCCAGTTGTGATCTATGGCCATGGACAATCCTGAATGTCCCGGGCGCGGGCCGAAGACGGATGTGCACCCGTGTCTGCCCAACCCGAGATCGCCGAGTCTGTTGTGAACCAGGTAGCTGCTGCTTGGCTCCACAATCTGTTCGGTCTGCCCTTAACTGGTAGTCGGCTCGTCACTGACATCATCGCAGCGATCGCACCGCTCGCTGACTTTCAACCCAAGTAGCCAGAACCCCAGGTGACTAGATCAGCCCGGGCAGACCTGCCCGGCCGGCGACCAAATATCTCCCTGCCGTTTGGATCGCTCACCGTCAGCGAGTTGAGTAGTCGTATGCAGCCCACAGAAGCAACACCTGACCACCCCGTGCATGTCACGGTCGCTCACGGGATCGCCACCGTCACCATGCATCGACCTGATGCTCGTAATGCCATCAACCCAGCGATGCGTCGGGCGCTCTGGTCGTCACTAAAGGATCTTGAGGCGAACGACGACGTGCTGGTGACGGTCCTAACTGGAACCGATCCAGCGTTCACCGCCGGACTCGACTTGAAGGTGATTGGTCAGGATCGGACAAGCTTGCTCAGCGACGAGCCAGCTGGTAGTTCGCCACCGTTCCCGCCGCGGACGAAGCCGCTCATCGGTGCGATCAATGGTGTGGCCATTACCGGTGGCTTCGAACTCGCCCTCAATTGCGACTTCCTGATCGCCTCAGAACACGCCCGGTTCGCAGACACCCACGCCCGGGTCGGCGTCATGCCCGGCTGGGGCTTGACCGCACTTCTCACCGATGCCGTCGGCCGCACTCGCGCCCGCCAAATCTCCCTAACCGGAGACTTTGTCACTGCGCCACAGGCATTGGCGTGGGGCCTGGTGAACGAAGTTGTTCCCCACGATGCACTCATGGACCGCTGCTATGGCCTGGCAGCGTCGATCGTCGATAACGATCAGCTTGGTGTTCGCCAGATGCTGGCTACCTACGCAAGTCAAGAGACCGCTGCCATCGGGCAGATGTGGGAACTCGAATCAGCAGGCGCCGCATCGTTCGGAAAAATGACCACGCCGGGTGCAGATGTTGCAGCCCGGCGAAAGTCAATTATGGAACGAGGACGCTCACAGCTTGGCTAGCGACCCAATCTGTGAGTCAGACGCCGCGTTATGAGCGGCGTGGGGCTCACAGATAAGAAAATCAGCGAGCGACTTGGCCGATAACCATTGCTGGTTGCACGTTGGTGTAGTTCGGCACATCGCCCATGATGGCGGCGCCGTGTTCCTTGAGTGCAGCGTCTAGGGCTTCCTGGCTTTCGACGTGAGCCCAGCCAATGGCTTCCCACGCTCCAGCGCCAACGGCGGATGCACCCCAGCCCTTGCAGGCATCACCGAGTGCATCGGCCAGCATCGGCATGTGCGTTGAGCAGTAGTAGTCCATGTCGAACGTGGAGTCATCGGTCTTTGGGTACAAGATGTGAACAGAGATCATGGGCTGATTGTGCCACGTCACCGGTGCAGATGCCACGAAGGCCGTCAACCCAGCAAGGTGTCGATTTGCTCCAGATTGCCGATCTGGCAGTCTGGGACCGACATCCATGCCGGATTCACGCTGGAGCCAACTCGGTGTATGAACATCGAAGTCGCGCCACCCCCATTGCCTCCTGCGACATCATCCTGCGCATCGCCAACGTCCGACAGATAACGCTCGTCGATAGCCAACCGGTTGGCGAACCAGGTGAAGGTCGTTGGGCCCGGCTTCTCGAAACCGTGCTCGAGCCCCAGCACCTGAGCTTCGAATGTGTCGGGCAAGCCGCGACGACCGGGGTAGGTGTTGTCATTGGCGATCAGCCCCGCCAGGATCGTGAAAGCTGGCCCGCTCCAAGAACACGGCAAAGGAGTGTTCTTGCACCTCTTCTAACGAGTGAAGGTGACCCGGTACGCAGACGCCATCTCGTCGAGCGCTCCAACAATTGCAGCTGCGCTCAGCGCGCCATCCTGGACATACCCCCGCACTGCAATGGCGGGCACCGTCGCGTCAAGCGCCTTTGGGTAAACGCCTTGGAAGTCCCACAATGTCTGACGGGCGTCGAAGCTGGCGGCATGAATCTCGAGCTGTGCATGATCCTCATTTGCAGTGGTGAGCGCCACGGGCCACGATGGCACACAAGCACTAGGGAGCCTGCCGTGAGTATCGACGAAACCACTACCAACCAAGATCAGCTGTTGTGTCAGCACCTTGCCGACGCCGAGTTTGGCAAAATCGGTCGACGGACCTTCTTCGACTATCGAGACACTGGCCTGGAAGCGGCCACCAATGGCAAGTACCGGGCCAAGGTCATGCGTGCCACCGACGTCATGGAAGACACCGGCTGGCACTACCACGAATGTGACCTGCAGTTCGTCTACGTGCTGAAGGGCTGGGTCGACCTGGAGTTCGAAGGTGGCCGAGTCGAGCGACTAGCCGAAGGCGCATCCCTGGCGATTCCAGGCGGCATGATCCACAACGAGATCGGCATGTCGGAAGACTACGAAGCGCTCGAAGTTGCTTCGCCTGCCGACATGGGCACTGTTCCTGTGGAGCCGCCACCAGCATGAGCCGTCGGGTCACGGTCACCTTGGACACCCTCGGCCCTCCGACCATCGCCGAATTTTGGGCAGCAGGTGGCCATCGCTAAGGTCGTCGCCGGCCTTGTCAAACTGGGTGCAACCGAAGGTGAACACCTCAATGAAAGCACCCATGGACGGTACTGACCGATCCTCAAGGCAATGAGTTCTGCGTCGTCTAACTCAACCCCGATTTACATCATCTGTGTCTGACACAGATGATGTAGGAACGCGGGCTAGGAACGCAGGGTGGTTCCGGCGAAGGCACCGGTGTGCTCGCCGTGGTCCATGAAGATCTCACCGTTCACGATCGTGTAGTCGTAGCCGCTTGCACCTTGGATATAGCGACCGGCACCGTTGGGAAAGTCGAAGACATACTCGGGCTGTGGCAGCCGCAGGTTCTCGAAATCGATCACATTGACATCGGCGAAGGCACCCTCGACGAGTCGACCGCGTCCCTTGATACCGAACAGGTCAGCCGTGTCAGATGTGAGTCGACGAATGGCTTCTTCCAGCGGCCACCGTTGCTTCTCACGCACCCAGTACGTCAGATAGAACGTTGGCTGGCTTGAGTCCATGATCTGCCCAACGTGGGCGCCGGCATCGGCTAGACCCAGGCTGATCATCGGGTCGTCGAGCATCTCTTGTACCGACTCAAGGCTCTCGTTCAAGATCGGATAGTTAAGATTCAGCGAGCCGCCACTAGCGATACAACGATCGAGGAATAGCTCAACCGGTGACACACCCGCTCGATCGGCTTCGGCTTGCAGGCTGTCTTCGGGCCGGCAGTCGTAGCGGGCGTCGCCGTCGGGGAAGATCCACATCTTGTCAGCCGGTGCGGCAAGATCAGCCTCCAGCAGGTCGGCACGGCGTTCGGGATCGGAGATAGCCTTGAGACGCTGCTCGGTTGGCATGTCGAAGATCTGCTTCCACGTGGCGTTGCGGAAGGGCAGTCGATTGAGCAGGTTGTAGATAACACCGATGCCGCGGCAGGTCGTCTGGGGGCGCACGTTTGCGCCCGTGCCGTTCTCTTCGCGGGTGAACTCGACGACCTTGCGAAACAGGTCCGGGCGACGGTTGCTGGATACGAGTCCGAAACTGACGGGGCGGCCACTACGGCGCGATACCTCGCCCATCCAGGCGACCTCGGCCCGGGTATTCGGCAAGTGTTCTTCACGATCGCGTTCGCCCAGGCGAGGGGCAGCTTCGAAGATGCCCTTGCCGTGTTTACCGAGCACATCACCGAAAGCGAGCAGTTCGTTTTCATCGGCGAAGGTGCCAGGCACCTGTCGGCCGTCGGGCACGACATGCGCCAGCGTGCGCGATGTCGAGAAACCGAGAGCGCCGGCGCTAATAGCTTCGTCGACCATGGCCACCATGGCGGCGACGTCCTCGGCCGAGGAGGGAGTCTCGTCCATTGCTCGCTCACCCATGGCGGCAAGTCGCACTGCCGAGTGCCCAACCATGCCGCCGACGTTGATGCCCTTGTCGATGCGGTCAACCCACTGCAAGTACTCGCCATAGGTAGACCAATCCCAGGGCAGGCCCTCCAGAATGGCGCGCTGGGGGATGTCTTCGACGCTCTCCATCATCTCGGCCAGCACCTCGGCGCCACCGGGTGCAACTGGAGCAAACGTGACTCCGCAATTGCCCAACACCGCGCTGGTGATGCCATGCCAACAGCTCGATGTCTGGATGGGATCCCATGCGATCTGGGCATCAAGGTGGGTATGGATGTCCACGAAACCTGGCGTAACGATGCGACCTTCGGCATCGATCTCGCGGGTGCCTATGTCGTCAATCTTGTCCGCGATCTCAGAGATCAGGCCGTCGGTGATCGCAACGTCGGCGTTACGAGCCGCGGCTCCGGTCCCGTCAATAACACTGCCATTGCGGATCACGATGTCTGGCTTAGCCATGAGCTTCCCCTTTGTTGGCGCAAATTCCAGTCTGCACCACCGTTCGTTCAGCAAGGAAACCGAGTAGAACGTTTGTCATGGCCAACCGTGTGATCTGGGAACGAACCGTGGATCAAGACAAGATTCGCGAACGAGGTGAACGATTCCGCAATCGCTTCTACCCCGCCGCTGCGCTCATCCTGCTCTTTGTGCTGATCTTCGCGGGTTGGAAGAACGCCATCGGGGCGCTGCTCGTGGTCGGCTTGATCGGCATGGTCTGGGGCAATACCGTCCGTTTCCAATCCCTGGGCGACGCAGCAAACCCGGTCATGACGGTGGCCGATGGCAGGCTCAAGCTCGGCGACCGCACGATCATCATTGAAGACGTCAAGCGGTTCACTACGATCGCCACCGCGATGCAAACCAGCCTGCTCGGTCGCCACAGCCAGATTAAAGTCGGCAAGGCCATCTTCCGCATGGACGTACCTGGGGCCAGACGAAAACCGGACCTGGTCGAATTCGGCTGGCCGAACATGACAGAAGAAGGAGTCGCACGTGTGCGGGCCGCACTCGAGGCCGAGCTTGCTGACAAATGGATCGAGCCAGCCGACTTGGTCGACCAGAGCGAATTTCCTACACGCGGGCGCGGGCGCCGACCTCGCCGTAGCTAACGAGTCACTGGGGTGGTTCGCCTAAGAGCACCACACCATCCTTGACAGCAGGTTCTCCGTCGGCGTTCAGCACTTCGAACGCGACCTTGAGTCCTTCGGGATGCTCTTGCGCTGGCCAGACTCGCACCGTGATGGTGGAGGGAAGCCGCACCATGGCAGCGAATCGACACGAGATCCGTCGCACGAGCTCGGGCCGCCGTTGCGCCCGCTGGGCCACTACCGCTGTCACTCCGTGGGCCAGATTCGCCGTGCCATGCATGATGATGTCGGGCAGACCAGACGCCAGAGCGACCGCCTTGTCGGTGTGGATCGGATTCCAGATCCGCGCACACTCTGTGTAGGTGTGAGCGGCACCTGCAGCAATCGGGATCTCGATCTCGACGGGATCACCGTGCCGTTCAACCAGGACCGGCTCAGGGCGCCCGGTGTCGGGTAGAGCATCGCCGATTGACTGCTGCCCAAAGTAGATACCGTCTTGGGTCGTGGTCGCGACCGGTGCGCCGTTGGCATCGACCGTCTGGATCCGCATGGTCGACTTCGCTCCCGGGCGGATCTGCTCTAACCCAACCAGTTCGAGCGATGTCTGCAAACGATCGCCGGGTCGAACAAGACGGTGAATCGTTGTGTCATGGGTCGCGTGAATCGAGGTCAGGACCTCGGCCGGGGTAACCCCGACCTCGCTCGTGCGGCTACGAGATGCCACGATCACGGGCCACTCGAGACACACCGCAAAGAGCGGGTGAGCCACGACACCAGTGGGGCGTGTTGTGTCGAAGTAGTCGGGCAGGTGGTAACCGAGAGCGGCGGCATAGGCCATGGTCCAACGTTCGTCGACATCGTGTTCGATATTGTCGACGGTCATACCCACGAGCGAGGTCGAGATCACCATGCCTCTGGTCTAGCAGGGGCACTCGAGTCGATCCGCACCGACCTGGGAGCCCGGCCATGAGCCTGAAGCTGGAAAAGTGCCTGGACCTCCTAGTACTTCTTGATAGCACCTAATGGCCGCGGCCCGGACTCGCTTGTGACAGCTGGTGGAAATTCGCCGACCGCAAGCGTGTTCGGCACTACCACGGCACTCGACTTAAGTGCCGAGTTTCTGAGCCGGATCGTTGCTGAGTAAGACTCTCTGCCATGCCTGAATTTGCCGCCGCTCTGGCCGCAGCTGACCCAACCGCCGTTGCATTGGCGGACCAATATCGAGACCTCACTTGGACCGAAGTAGACGACACGCTGAATCGCTGCGCCAACCTGTTGCTGGCCATGGATCTAGGTCCCAAGCGACGCATTTCTGTCTTTTCTGAAAACGCCGGTGAGACTGCACTGGCTCACCTAGGCGGGCTCCTCGGCGGATGTTCGACCGTGCCGGTGAACTTCCACTTAACAGCGGAAGAAGCCGCGTACATCGTTGGCGACAGCGAGTCACAGGTCATCTTCTGCGATGAGTCAACAGTAAGTCGGGCTCAGCATGCGGCACGCGAAGCCGATATCAAGACCATCATCATGTGGGGCGCGAACCGTCCCGACGGCGTAGATGATTGGCGCGAGTGGCTCGACACCGGATCGTCAGAGCATCCGCCGCTCGAAACGAAACCGCTGCCAAATCTGCTATACACCTCGGGCACAACCGGCTTGCCCAAGGGCACCGAGCTGCCACCAACCATGTTTGCTGGCGGCGCCAACATGGCTGAGCACCTCGAGGCGCTAAAGAAGAACCGGCTCGCACAACTTGGTACCCACCTAGTCGTCGGGCCGATGTACCACACGGGCCCTCTAAGTGGCATGCGGCTGCTCGTTGCTGGCGTGTCATCGGTGATCCGAGGCCGCTTCGACGCCGAGGCCACGCTGGCGGCGATTGACAAATACAAGACGGCCACGACCGTGATGGTGCCTACCCACTTCGTTCGTATGCTGCAACTGCCCGATGAGGTCAAGGCAAAGTACGACGTCTCATCGATGAAGTTGATCGCTCACACGGGCGCGAAATGCCCAATCGACGTTAAGCGACAAATGATCGACTGGTTCGGGCCCGTCTTCAGCGACTCATACGGCGCCAGCGAGGTCGGCACCACCTGCTCGATCAACAGTGCTCAATGGCTCGAACACCCTGGTTCTGTTGGCAAGGCCATCGCTCCATTCACCGCCATGGTCCTGGACGACGACAACAACGAGCTTCCACCAAACACCGAGGGGCGTCTCTATTTCAAGGATGCAACCGGCCGCGGCATTGTGTACCCCAACGATCCCGAGAAAACCAGCGACGCTCATATCGCCCCCGGCGTATTCACGCTTGGCGAGATCGCCTACATGGACGATGACGGTTACGTCTACCTAACTGACCGCTTTAGCGACATGGTCGTGTCCGGCGGCGCAAACATCTACCCGGCCGAGGCTGAACTCATCTTGATCGATCATCCACAGATCACCGACGTCGCCTGCATAGGGGTGCCTGATCCTGACATGGGCGAATCGCTAAAGGCACTCGTCATCCCCGCTAATGCGGACAACCCGCCTGACCAAGCTGTCATCATCGCATGGTGCAAGGAACGGTTAACTTCCTACAAGTGCCCCCGATCGGTCGACATCGTTGAGTCCGTCGGACGCAACACCATGGGCAAGATCAACAAGCGCAAACTCCGAGCCCCCTACTGGGCGTAGTCCGGCTTGCCGCTCGCTCCTCGCTTCGATGCGTCTGTCTGAGCTCTCGACATCCTCATAGATACGACCACTGGCGGCCTCATTGTCGGTTGCCAACATGGTTAACGTGCCGGCATCGTCGCATAGTTCGTCCCCCATTATGACGATCAGCAACCTGGGCATCCTGGCCATCTATGCCAGGCTGTTTATGCTCCTCGACTCGCTGATCTCGTGACAAGAAGCCCAAGTCAGATTCCCCGTCTTTGCCTCACTCATCGTCGGGCATTTCGTGGGGCAGACGGCAGTATTCGACAATGCAGAGTCGCTTCTCGTCAAGGTCCTGACCAGGTTCCCGTTTGCCGCTCCCATGTTCTTGTCGGTTCGGGTCGCCCACGGCCTAATCGGACTTGGCGAGGCCGCCGTTCGCTTGCACTGCTCCTGCTTGGCGTCTATCTGCCTTTCAAACTCGCCGAGCGTGTCTGCGAGTTCGCGCTTCTACGCACCGCCCCTCGGGTCGGTCGGGGTGAACCATCCGCCTCAGCCATGGCAAGATCGTCGACATAGCCCCCGGTTGAGCCGGCGCCCACCTATCGGGTCCCTCTCGCTGGGCTGAAGCCTGTCGCGTTGGTGCCGCTAGCGTCGTGCACCGATATGGCTACACCAATGACGACCGCCGAGTTCCTTGGGCTCACCACACAACTCGACGGCACACAGAAATTGACCATGACCGACCGTCTACTCGGCGGCAGCTCCGGGTCACTCTTCGGCGGTGTAGGTCTGGCCGCCGGGCTAATCGCCCTCAAGGAGGCCGCCGGCCAACCACCGGTCTATATGACGTGCCAGTTCACCTCGACAATCCAGCCACCAAACGAGCTCGTGGTCACCACCGAAATCCTGACAAGGGGCCGCACAGTATGCCAGGCCCGCTTGACCGGAACGAGTGCCGATCGAACAATCCTGGCGCTGCTCGGCGCTACGGGGAACCGCACTGAAGATCACCGCCGTACGTGGCGACGGATGCCCGAGGTTGCACCACCCGAAGCGTGCGAACCACTGCAGCGTTCTCAAGACAACGAGTCCTTGCACGATCATGTCGATGTTCGTATGGCTCGCGGCATGTTCGGCTTCGCGCCTGAAGACGCCGTCGGGCGTGGCACCGCTAGCGGCGATGCGTCAACACTTTTCTGGACACGCATGCCTAACATTGCCCACGACGCTGCTGCCCTTGCGTTGATGGCCGACTACCTGCCGTCGGCGGTGGGCAACTCGCTCGACCAACGAATCTTCTGCTCGAGCTTGGACAACACGATCCGGTTCGTCGCACCGCTTGAAGTCGACGAGTCCAGCGAATGGGTGCTGTGTGAAAGCCATGTTGAGTTTGTAGCGGCGGGATTCGCTACGAACCGAGGGTTCCTGTGGAGCCGCAATGGCACACTTCTTGCGTCTGCCAACCAGTCGATGACCGCCGCGAATCCGCGCGACTAGAACTCAGAGGCGTCGTCCGATTTGGCGGCACAGAGCGAAGCAGTGAAAGCTCAGCCCATGGCTGAAGACGTACTACTCATCGACGACCCCGCCTCCAAGATTCGCCGACTCACGCTAAATCGACCAGACAAGCGCAATGCGCTCGACGACAGTCTCCGAGGTGCTCTGTTTGACGCTCTACGCGCCGGCGACCGGGACAAGGATGTCTCGGTCATGATCGTGCGAGGTGCCGGCAAATGTTTCTCGGCTGGCTACGACTTAAGCAAGCCGAACCGGCCGGTCGAACGGGCTAGTGCCTACCAAGATGGCTGGTGGGCGCGCCATGTGGTGAACAATTGGTTCGAGATGTGGGACATGTCCACGCCCATTATTGGCCAAGTCCATGGCTGGTGCCTGGCCGGCGGCAGCGAGCTAGCAACAGCGTGTGACCTGGTCTACGTGGCCGACGATGCACAGATCGGCTACCCGCCCGTGCGTCTCATGTCGCCACCAGACATGCAATGGCAGACCTGGATGATGGGGCTTCGCCGAGGCATGGAAGCCTTGTTAACTGGCGATGCCATGTCGGGCACCGAAGCGGTCGAGTCGGGGTACGCGAACCGCGCCTTCGCCGAGGGTGACTTGGATGACGAGGTACTGAAGATCGCGAACCGAATAGCAAAGATCCCACTCGACCTGCTGGCCATGAACAAGCGGTCCGCACACCGCGCCATGGAAGCAATGGGCATCCGCGACGGGATCCGAGCCACCACCGAGCTCCAGGCACTCGCCTTCCACCAGCCATCGTCGCTGGCGTATCGCGAAGGATTCGGCGAAGGCAACCTCACCGACAAGCTCAGCGAACGAGACGAAACTTTCGGCGACTACCGCACCTCCTGACAACGAGCCAGCAGCCCACCGGTCAATCGTTCCTGGAAGGACCGTCATCATCTGTGTCAGGCACCAAGGACAACCCTGGAGGGACTGTCGATGTGCGCAGCTGGATCATCGTTTCGGCGAGGAACGAGACGAAAGGCGGACTTCCCTGACACAGAAGGTGTAACCCTTCGTGTCTGACACAGAAGGTGTAACCCTTCGTGTCTGACACAGATGATGCGGTTAGCTGGCTCGGCTTGACGAGATGACACCGGTGTCGAAGCCGGCCAGATGAAGTCCCCCGGCGAATCGGGCGTGTTCAATCTTCGTGCATCGATCCATGACCACTTGGAGATTCGCGGCTAGCGCTATATCGGCGGCCTCGTCGGACATGATGCCAAGCTGCAGCCATAAGGTCGTTGCACCTATTGCTACGGCCTCGGCTGCGATGGCAGGGCAATCGTCGGGTTTGCGAAACACATCGACCATGTCTGGCACTACCGGCAACGCCTCAAGCGAGGGGTAACACGGGAAGCCATTAATTTCAGTTTCACGTGGATTGACTGGATACAGGTCAAAATTGCAGCCGGAAGATGCCAGGTAGGTCATCACAAAATTGCTCGAGCGCGACGGGTTAGAAGATGCTCCAACCACCGCGATAGAACGGGTCCGATCAAGGATCTGCTTGCGGCTCATGGCGCTGGGTTCACGATAGGTCACAGGCCAATTGTGCCCTGCGCCCGCTATATGCGCCAGCTGTGAGGCAAACTGACAGGATGAGATCGCGACGACGCCTACTCATCTGTCTCGCCGTAGCCACGGTAGCCATTGCTGCCTGCTCACCGGCCACGGTGGTCGTCCGCGACGAACGCGCAACCGCTCCCGCAACCGCTCCTTCAACCGATAGCAGCACCCGGACCGGCACCGAGTCAGACGACACCGAAACAGCAGACGACGCGGATGATGACCGCGATCCACGCGACGACACGCCCACACCTCCAGAAGTCGACATCGGAGAGGGCTTCGGGTTGGGCGGCGCCGAGCAACTCCGAAGCCTGCTCGCTGACTGCGAAGACGGCAACGACCTGGCATGTGACATTTTGTATCGGATCTCGCCGTTTGACTCAGCAGAAGAGGATGCGGCTGTGACCTGTGGGGGCCGCGCCGACGTCGCTGTCACCTTCTGTACCGCAGGCATCGACGCTGGCGAAGACGAACTCGTCTTCGATCCCAACAGCGCGGGGCTGGAACGCGTGATCGAAGCTTGTCAGGTCGATGGCAATATGACCGCCTGCGACTTCCTCTACTACCGCTCGCCTATCGATAGCGAGTTCCAAGAGATCGGCGGCACATGTGGCGGACGAGTCAACGTCGCGGTTCCGGACTGCCGGTCGATCATCGACGAATAGCCCAACACGCCGGTAGCACCGTCGTCAACGCTGGTTAGCCGAGGGCTTGGTCTAGATCCCACAGAATGTCGTCCAGGTCTTCGAGTCCGACGGAAAGCCGCACCATGTCGCCACCGACTCCAGCCGCTGCCAGCTGTTCCTCGCTGAGCTGTTGGTGGGTCGTTGATGCCGGGTGAATCACGAGGGTGCGGGCATCGCCGACGTTGGCCAGATGGCTGATGAGTTCGAGCTTCTCGATGAACGCCTGGCCTGACTCACGACCGCCCTTCACCCCAAAGGTGAAGATCGCGCCGGCACCACGCGGCAGGTATTTGGCCGCCAACGAGCGATAGGGCGAGTCCTCAAGGTCGGCGTGGGCCACCCAGCTGACTCGAGAGTCGGCGTCGAGCCATTGAGCGACCGCTTGGGCATTACGGACATGCTCGTCCATGCGCAGCGGCAGGGTCTCGAGACCCTGCAGCAGCAGGAACGCATTGAAAGGTGACAGCGATGCACCCACATCACGAAGTTGTTCGGATCGCAGCGCCATGCAATAGGCGTACTCGCCGAAATTGTCGTACCACTGCAGGCCGTTGTAGGTCGGAACGGGTTCGGTCATGCGGGGAAAGCGCCCTGAGCTCCAGTCAAAGGCGCCAGCCTCGGTGACCACACCGCCGATACTGGTTCCATGGCCGCCAATGAACTTGGTGGCCGAGTGCACCACGATGTCAGCGCCCCACTCCATGGGCCGACACAGCCATGGCGTGGCGAAGGTCGAGTCGACAACAAGCGGCAGGCCATGGCTGTGGGCCACGTCGGCCAGCACCTCGAGATCGGCGACCGCACCGCTGGGGTTGCCGATGATCTCGGTGTACAACGCCTTGGTCTCGGGCCGGATCGCCGCAGCAAACGCGTCGGCGTCAGTGTTCGGCACAAACGTGGTGTCAACCCCGAAGCGGCCCAGAGTCGTATCGAAGAGCGTGTAGGTGCCGCCGTACACACCAGCCGCAGAAACGATGTGATCGCCAGCGCCCACCAGCGTCGACATAGCCAAAAAGGCCGCCGCCTGACCGCTCGCCGTAGCTACGGCTCCAATAGCGCCTTCGAGGCTTGCCATCCGTTCTTCGAATGCAGCCGTCGTTGGGTTGGAGATCCGGCTGTAGATAGTTCCGAACTTCTGCAACGCAAACAGGTCCGCTGCATCGTCGGTGTCTTCGAACACGAAGCTGGTCGACTGGTAAATGGGAACAGCTCGTGCCCCAGTAGCCGAGTCTGGCTGACCACCAGCGTGCAGCGTGCGAGTCTTGAATCCGAATTCGTGATCACTCATCCCCTGCACTCTTCCACACCGTCATGGCACAGACGTGCGTGTTGTACCGGAGGTAGTACGCAGGTTCACACATGCGTGCGTGTTGTACCGGAGGTAGTACGCAGGTTCACACGAAGCCGGCGAACACAGGTTGGAGGAAGGCGGCGACTCCGCCTTCTTCCACGGTCGCGGTGACATGGTCGGCGGCGGCTTGGACATGAGGTCGAGCGTTACCCATGGCCACACCTGTGCCAGCCCATTGCAGCATCTCGACATCGTTGCCGCCATCGCCAAACGCAACAACATCTGCCGCAGCCACGCCGAGATGGTCGACCAACACTTGCAGCGCCACCGCCTTGTTGTCGCCGCGTGGCGACACGTCGACAAACGGCAGGCCACCGAACTGCACCTGGCAACGGTCGTCAATCAGCTCAGCCACCATTGCGGCCAGTTCATCGAGTCGATCGTCGTAGTCATCGTGAAATGGAATCACACGACGAACCTGGGAAAGATCGGCGGGTAGCGCATCGAGCACGTCAGCCACCGCCGGCACCGAATTCGCCTCGGGCACACGACGGTTGAAGCCGGGTTCTTCAAGAACCGTGTCACCAACCTCGACTGCAAACCCAACGCCGGGCAGGCGAGAGCGCATGCCATCGATGACGGGCAACACGACGTCAGCCGGAAGGCAGCGGTCACGAAGCATGCGACCGGTGGCGACCTCGAACAGGACCGAACCGTTGCCGCACGCCATCCAGTCGGCGCCGCCAACATGGTCGAGCGTGTACTGAGCTGCAGCCAGCGGACGGCCGGTTGCCAACACAATCGGAATGGCAAGGGCTCGCAGCCGAGACAACATCGCAGTGGTGGACGGAGCGACATTACCGACCCAGTCCACCAAGGTGCCGTCAACATCGAACACAACCAGCTTCGGGATCTGCACGACGGCGAGCGTACTGTGCACACTTGCAGCGGCACGAGCGCCCACCCACAACCACTGAGTTCACCGATGTTTCACCGCACTCTGGAGTTGCTTGCCGGGACCCGTGAGGTGAGCTGCTCCTACAGCCGCAGCGAAGCAAGGTGGACTACCCCCGCTCGCCCTTCGCTCGTCGGATAGGGCCTTAACGCGCTTGGCCGGCTGCCGCTGTCAACTACGTGAGCGATGCGCATTGTGGTTGAATGCGACATGCGCTTTTTAGGTTTCAAAGTTGACGGTGTCGGCACCATCGGTGTCGTCGACGGCGAGCAGGTTCGACGGCTCTGTTCGATTGATGAGTTCTACGCCGACGTTGATCGTTGGCAGAACGAAGCACCGACCGGAGCCCCCGTCGCGGTCGCAGACATCGTGCGGGTACCGCCGGTGCCACAAACGGCCAAGGTCCTGTGCCTCGGCCTGAACTACGCCGCCCATATCTCCGAGACAGGAAGCGAGCGACCGGACTTCCCCAACATCTTCGCCAAGTGGTACGCATCGTTGTCGAACCATGGCGACCAGGTTCCGGTGCCTTCGGGCGATGACCGCCTCGACTGGGAATGCGAGATGGCGGTCATCATCGGCGCGCCATTGACCGACACGACCGCAGCAGACGCCACGGCAGGTGTACTGGGCTACACCTGCTTCAACGACATAAGCGCCCGCGGTTACCAGCGCCGCACCAAGCAGTGGGCGATCGGCAAGAACCCAGACAACTCAGCGCCAATAGGCCCTGTCGTCGTGACGGCCGACGAGTTCGGCGATCCTTACGGCAAACGAATCTCGACCCGAGTGAACGGCGATATCCGCCAAGACGGAACCACCGACATGATGTTGTTCAAGATCGCCGAGACGATCGAGTACATCACCGCAGGAACGTCACTTCGCCCTGGTGATGTCATTGCGACCGGTACGCCGTCGGGCGTAGGTGACAAGATGGATCCGCCTACCTATCTGACCGCAGGCGACACTGTCGAAATCGAAATTGAAGGCATCGGGGCGTTGCAGAGCAGAATTGTTGCTCGCGGCTGAGGCATTACCTGTAGCCACTTCCCTAACTTTCATCACCACCCTATTTAGGAGACCTGCCATGCGAACTTGGCAAATGCACGAACTCGGCGATCCATGGACCGATCTACAACTCGACGAAGTCGACACACCAAGCCCCGGCCCTGGCCAGATCGGTATCGAAGTCGAAGCGGTCGGTGTGGCTTTCCCCAACGTGCTGATGGCACAGGGCAAATATCAAGTGAAATCAACGCCACCGTTCTCGCCAGCCGAGTCGGTTGTTGGTCGCGTGTCTGCGCTCGGCGAAGGTGTCGATTCGTTCGCAATCGGCGAGCGAGTCATGACCAGCGACGGTGCTGCGTTGTCTGAGCACATCGTTGCCTCGGCCAAGCGGGCCTTTCGCGCCCCCGAATCACTCACGGCGGGCCAATCCACTGCCTTGCTTGTCAACTACCCGACCACCTGGTTCGGCCTGCACGAACGGGCCCAACTACAAGCTGGCGAAACGGTGCTGATCACCGCCGCTGCAGGCGGTGTGGGCACCGCAGCTATCGACCTGGCCAAGGCACAAGGTGCGACCGTGATCGCCGTTGCTGGTGGTCCCGAGAAACTCCAGGTCTGCAAGGACGTCGGCGCAGACTTCACCGTGGATTACCGAGCGACACCTGATTTCGTCGACGAAGTCCGCGAGATTTCAGGTGGCGGTGTCGACGTTTGTTACGAGGTTGTCGGCGGCGACACCTTCCAACACGCTCGCCGGTGCATGGCCTGGGACGGTCGACTATTGATCATCGGGTTCGCAGGCGGCACGATTCCTGAATCGCCAATGAACCACGCCCTGCTCAAGAACTACTCGATCGTCGGTGTGCACTGGGGTGCTTCGGTGCAGCGCGATCCCGACTCGATCGTGCGTCAACTCGACGAGCTGACCAGGCTGGCCGACGCTGGCAAGATCTCGCCCAACATGTACCCACCGTTCGCCTTCGAGGACGCCAAGCTGGCTTTCGACGATCTCGCGCACCGCAAGACCACCGGCAAGGTTGTCGTCGAAATCTAGAGCGGGCTCGACGCCCCCGACCTGCGCCCCGTGGACCCACGGAAAGCTCATGACAGCTGCCGTAATCCCAGAGGAGTCCTAGGGCGACAGGTCGGAGCACTATGAACGGGGGTTCCTTGGTCGACGGAGTGCACTTGCCTTTCCGAGAACACCCCAGTTATGGGCTGCCTATTCCTGCCTTCAAACGACGTCAAAAAGAGAGCCCACCGACATGACTGCGTCAGAAAATTCCGCAGAGCAGCCCGAGCGCAGCCAAGCTGCGACTGCGTGTGATCTGTGCGAGGCCGCCCGTTTTACTCATTGGTACCATGAGGACGAAACGTGTTGGATCACCGACTGCGAAGTCTGTTCGGTGCCGATGGTCGTTTGGAAGCCGCATGGCATCGACCCGACCGAAGCCGAGGTCACGCACATGCTTGACCGGCTCGAAGCTGCAGGAAAGACGCGATTCGTTGACGAGCCCTTCACGCTCGATCGTGAGATGCGAACAATCCCGGACCACTGGCACGCACATGCTCGAGATACCGATTGGTTCCGTCTTCGCATGGCCCGGCCACTCAGTCGATACACCGATGTTGGCGCCGAACGAGTCGAACGTTAACCCTCTTGGAACACGGTCGATGGCCTCAACTGCGGTTAGAGGTTCGTTCGACGGCTAACCTGCGCCCAGTATGAGCGCGAGCGATCGAGAAACTGTCCTTGAGGTCAACGGCCTGAAGACGCACTTCCATACCCAAGACGGCACCGTGCATGCCGTCAATGGCGTGAGCTTCACACTCCGCGCAGGTGAACTGCTTGGTGTTGTAGGTGAAAGCGGTTCGGGCAAGAGCGTGACGATGATGTCGTTGCTCAAGCTCATTCCAATGCCGCCAGGCGAGATCGTCGCAGGCCAGGCGAACTTTGGGGATCAGGACCTGCTGCAAATCGAGGCCGACGAGCTGCGCAAGGTCCGCGGTGGTCAGATCGGCTTCATCTTCCAAGACCCGATGACATCGCTCAACCCTGTGCTCACGATTGGGCGCCAGATCACCGAGCCCGTGTTGTTGCACACCGATCTCGACAAAAAGGGCGCCAAGGCACGAGCGGCCGAACTACTCGACATGGTCGGCATCCCGGATGCTGCGGCACGGCTGAAGGCCTACCCCCACGAACTTTCCGGCGGTATGCGTCAGCGAGTCATGATCGCTATTGCGCTGGCATGTTCTCCCGAAGTGATCATCGCCGACGAACCAACCACAGCCCTCGACGTCACCATTCAGGCCCAGATCATTGCCATTGTTAAGGATCTACGAGAGCGCTTGGGCACCGCAGTGGTGTGGATCACCCATGACCTTGGCGTTGTTGCCGGCCTCGCCGACCGGGTCCTCGTCATGTATGGCGGGCGAATAGTTGAAGAGGCTCCCGTTCGAGACCTCTATGCCACGCCGATGCACCCATACACCGTGGGGCTTCTTGCCTCGCTGCCTCGGCTTGACCAAAAGGGCCAAGAGCTGGTCAGCATTCCCGGTCAGCCCCCGAGCCTGTATGCCGAGCCCACAGGCTGCTCATTTGCGCCGCGATGTGCCCATGCATTCGATCGCTGCACCAGCGAAGTTCCTGAGCTGATCGAAGTACACCCGGGGCATCGCACCGCTTGTTTCTGGGATCTAGAGAACGGAAGGCCACGCGCATGACCGACGTACAAGCCACGACACCAGTGTCGTCCACCGACCGCGAAGTCATCGTTAGCGTCCGCGACCTGAAAAAGCACTTCCCCATCGCGGGTGGCCTGTTCCGACGTCAGGTCGGCGCGGTGCGAGCCGTTGACGGCATCAGCTTCGACATTCACCGCGGCGAGACCCTCGGCCTTGTAGGCGAAAGTGGGTGTGGCAAGTCAACGACCGGGCGCGTCATGTTGCAGCTGGACGACGCAACCGAAGGCAACATCTTCTTCGAAGGCCAAGACCTGACCAAGCTGTCCAACTCGCAAATGCGAAAAGTTCGTCCCCGAGCTCAAATGATCTTCCAGGATCCTCACGCCTGCCTGAATCCACGCATGACGGTCGCATCAATTATCGGCGAACCGTTGCGAGAACACACAGATATGGGCCCGGCCGAACGCCGCGAACGCATCGAAGAGCTGCTCTCGATCGTTGGCCTTGATCCGTCACACGCCAACCGTTACCCGCATGAGTTTTCGGGTGGCCAGCGCCAACGCATCGGTATCGCCCGCGCCATCGCCTTAAATCCCGACTTCATTGTGTGCGACGAGCCCATCGCTGCTCTCGACGTGTCAATTCAGGCTCAAGTCGTGAACCTGCTCCTGGAACTCCAGCAATCTCTAGGTCTCACGTACCTCTTCATCTCTCACGACCTATCAATGATCCGCCACATAGCGGACCGCGTTGCGGTGATGTACCTGGGTCACATCGTCGAACTGACCGACGTCGAGCGCCTCTACGACGACGCCAAACATCCCTACACCGAGGCGCTGCTGTCAGCTGTGCCGGTGCCTGATCCCCGCGCAGAAGACATCCGCAAGCGCGTCATCCTCGAAGGTGATCTTCCTAGCCCCTCGAACCCACCGCCAGGATGCGTGTTCAATACGCGCTGTCCTATCGCTGAACAGAAGTGCTCATCTGAGGTTCCTGAGTGGCGCGAGATCGGTACTGAACACTGGGTTGCCTGTCACTTCGCTGAATAGCGGCTCTCCAACCGAGTCTGTTTCGGCAACATAAAACCTCTTATCGGCTTAACAGCGCAAAGAACGGTAAGAGCTCCTCTCCGGAAATGAGACCGCGCTCTAGAGCGCGCTGCTGTGATTTCCCGTCTAACATGATCGACACGCTGGTGGATACCAGCACCTTGGAGGAGGAAATACTTATATGAAACGTTTGAAACTGCTTGCCCTGCTTGCTGTTTTCGCCCTTTTTGCTGCCGCATGTGGTGGCAGCGATGGTGACAGCACCGATACCGCGACTGACACTGGCGACACGACTGAGGTCGACGCCAGCGACGACGGTGATACCGACGATGAAGAAGAAGCCGCTCCGGCTGAAGAAGAAGCAGCCGCTCCGGCTGAAGAAGAAGCCATGGCGGAATCAACCGCCGGCCAGGGTGGCGAGTTGCTGCTCCTGCAGTGGCAGGCACCATCACAGGCAAACGTATTGCTCTCCGGTGGTACCAAGGACGCACTAGCAGCCAGCCTCGTCATCGAGCCGCTGGCTAAGTTCGGCCCAGACGGTGTGATGGTTCCCGCTCTTGCTGAGTTCATCCCAACTGCTGGCAACGGCATCTCCGATGACCTCACCCAAATCACTTGGACCCTCAAAGATATTCTGTGGTCTGATGGAACGCCGTTTACCGCTGACGACGTTGTGTTCACCTATGAGTACTGCAGCGATGAGGCAACCGGTTGCAGTCTCGACTTGACCACGGTCGCCAGTGTCGTGGCTGTTGATGACCACAACGTGATGATCACGTTCAACGAACCGAAACCATTCCCTTACGACCAGTTCGTTGGCTACCTGAACCCAGTCATCCAGCGTGCTCAGTTTGCGGACTGTGTTGGTGCAGCAGCATCGGCTTGTACAGACCAGAACTTCTCGCCTGTCGGTACGGGTCCATACACGGTGACCGAACTTCGCCCTGAAGATACCGTGACCTACGAGTACAACCCGAACTACCGTGGCCACGACCAGGGTGAGCCATTCTTCGGCAATGTCACCATTAAGGGTGGCGGCGACGCAGAGGCTGCGGCTCGTTCCGTTCTCGAAATCGGCGAAGCCGATTACGCGTGGAACCTGCAGGTTGCACCCGAGATTCTCGGCCCAATGGCAGATGCTGGCAAGGGTGAAGTTGTTGTTTCGTTCACGGGCAACGTTGAGCACATCAGCCTGAACCAGACCGACAACCGTGCCGATGGCGATGCTCAATCTAACTGGCTCGACGGCAACAACCCGAACCCGTTCTTCTTTGAGAACCCAGAGTTCGCTCGTGCCTTGTCTCTCGCAATCAGCCGTGACGAACTCGTCATCGTCGGTTACGGCGCGACCGGCATTCCAACGTGCAACATCTGGCCTGTGGGCGAGCAGTCGACCAACAACGACTGGTGCTTGACTCAAGACATCGACGAAGCAAACAACATCCTCGATGGCCTTGGCTACCTCGACACTGACAACGATGGAGTTCGCGAACTTCCAACGGGTGAAGCACTCGAGTTTGACTACGTGACCTCGACCAACGCGGTGCGCCAGTCGAACCAGGACCTCATCAAGGGTTACTGGGCAGACATTGGCGTTGTTGCCAACATGAAGAACGAAGACGCAAGCCTGTTCTTCGATGGCACCTGTGCCAGCGATGCCTGCATCTGGAAGTTCTTCAGCGACCTCGAGATGTTCACCAACGGTTCGACGCTCCCTGATCCTGCTTCCTACCTGCAGGGTTGGACTACCGACCAGATTCCAACGCCAGAGAACGCGTGGGGTTCGAGCAACATGCCTCGTATCTCCAACGCGGAACTCGACGCGGCCTGGGCAGAACTCAACGCGGCATCGATCGATGACCCTGCACGAAACGACCTCGTTATTCGCGTGAACGACATCATCTCGGCCGAGAGCGGTGGCGTAATTCCACTGATCCTCCGTGGTTCGGTGTCAGCGTTCAGTAACGAGATCAAGAACACCGGCCCACTCAACGGCTGGGACAGCGAGTACTGGAACATCCAGGAATGGACCCGCGAGGGATAATCCATAGGCCAAAACGGCCTTAGCACTAAAAATGCTGCAAGGGCGTGTCGATCTATCAGCG